>ERZ1673961.92-NODE-92-length-44821-cov-6.217308_pt1 | contig 44821 bp, 37 predicted proteins | sample MGYA00580189_ERZ1673961 | MGnify/ENA primary metagenome ERZ1673961 (study PRJEB41334, sample SAMN05608105) | rock metagenome | biome: terrestrial subsurface; feature: shale formation; material: shale | place: USA: Pennsylvania ... | reverse complement strand
GAAATTGCTTTTGCGAAGTGCGCTGAAAGCTGTTCGACAGCTCTTTGAAGTTGGTTTCGACAATGTCGAGAAAATCGTTCAGTGCCCATGCCACCTGACCGACTTCACCCAAGCCTTTGGTTTGGGTGATACGTACGTGAATATTGCCTTGCTTGGCTTCTTCGAGCGCATCACAAATACGCCCCAGCACCATAATCGGGCGAATCTGATCGCGATAGGCATAAAACGCAAACCCGACAGTGAACACTGGCACCACTAAGTTAAGCCAATTAAATCCGTACAAAAAGATATTGGCGATCGACAACCCAATGATCACTGCCACAAAGACGCAGCACAGCACCAGAAATTTTTGTCTGAGCAGCAGGATATTTTTACTGATATGACTGTTATTCATCACGCTGTCCTTTTATCGATACCGTTTGTACAAATCGAGAACGTATTGCTCGTAGCTCATGCCTTGCTCTCGCTCAACGGTGTTCACCATCCAGTTCCAGGAAAGCTCCGGAGCCTGCTTTCTGTCTGCGTGACGTTCCTTCTCAGACATCTGCTGATAGATTTTTTTGATGACCTCAATCGACTCTTTAGGCGGTGTGCGGCGCACGGAATAGTAACCTACCGTTTTGCCATTAATGACGTCCGGGGTGATATTGGCGAAAACCCAATAGTAGTTTCCATCGGCGGTTGTATTTTTGACGAAACCAAAAAACTCCTGACCGGATTTGAGTGTTTTCCATAAACCATGAAAAACACCCCGGGGCATCGAAGGATGACGAATGATGTTGTGATTCTGCCCCAACAGCTGGATTTCAGAGAAATTAGCGACGCGCATGAAAGTGCGATTCGCGTAGGTTAAACGGCCTTGAAGATCAGTTTTACTTATAATCATCTCGTCGCGGCCAAACGAGACTTCCTTTTCTGTGCTCACGATTACTCACCACTAGTGATAAAACCCACATAAACTATAGCGACAAATATATGGATTCATTTAACACTCGCAAGCAGATATGCAACAAAATCTGCAAACTACCACTTTAGGGGTATTAAATTAAGGCAATCGATTGCAAAAGATTATCTTTTACCTCCCCTTTTTCATGTGATTTGGCGAAAAACCGAACAGCTTACGAAACGCAGTAATAAAGTTGGCTGAATGCGCATAACCTGCTATTTCTGCCGCTTCCTGAATGGTGACACTGCGTTCTTCCAGTTTTACCTTAACTTGTTGCAGCTTACGCTCACGCAGGTATCGTTGCAGGCTCATGCCAAGCTCTTTTCTTGCCGCACGTTGCAGGGTTGAAACGCTCATTCCCAGCTCCTGGGCAATGGTTGTCAGCGGCATGTCGTCAACTTTTTCCTCCATCAGAAACATTTTCAGCCGGGTTGACTGGGCGTCATGGCGCAAAGACGACACAAACGACCGTTGCCTGATGTTCGTCATCAGGTTATCCCAGACCGCCAATGCAAATGCCTCACGCATCAGAGATTCCGCCGCACTTTGGCTGCTGGTCAGATTGAGCGCTTCCGCCATCTGGCCGATATGCGGTGGTAACGACCAGTCAAAACGACTCAAATGCTGGCTGAGCACCTGCTGAAAGTGCTCTCGGGTTTTGTCATTCATCGTCGTATCAAGCCAATGGGTTGAAAATGAAAGCACAATACTGCGGCTGCGCACATAGGCTTTGGCCGCGCCGCGCACTAATCCGGGTTCGAGGTAATTAATGGCCGTCGCGACGATCGGATCGGACTTATGGAAACGACACCCTTTGAGCTGATGAGTTTCTCCGTAGGTCATTAACGCCTTGCTCTCCAGCGGAATGGCAATGATCAACTGCGGCGGAATCTCGCGCTGAGTAGAAAAATCGGCCTTATGTACGATGTCCTTATTGTGGAACAGAACTCCGTCCTGCACTTTCAGGTTTTCAACCCTGCCGGTAAACAAACCGCGCTGACGAACGTTGAACTCTCCGACCACTGAATTAATCATCACTACTTTGACCATTTTGAAAAACTAAATGAACAGAACGCAAAATATTGTCCCGATAATGAGTGATATATTAACGCCCACAAAATCAAATGAAAATAATTATCATATAGATTTAAGGAGTTAATCGCTTTATGGTGGTCTTTCAAAACAAAGCATTGAATCCAGTGGCGCTGGCTATTTCAGTTGCCCTTGGTTTCGCATCCCTTCAACCAGCGATGGCTGAAGAATCTCAGGACAAAGCTGACGAAACGGTTGTGGTTTATGGTAACCCGCTGTACGGCATGGCGCCGTCAGAAGAAACGGGCGGCTACAGCGTTGATTCTGCTACGGTAGGCACCAAAACACCCGCGGCATTGAAAGACATTCCTCAGTCGATCACTGTCCTGACCAACGATTACATTGAAGAACGTAATTTTGTCGCCGTGGACGATCTCGCTAAATACACCCCGGGCTTGCGCACTATGGTCAACGACAGTGGCCGCTCTTCCATTTTCTCCCGCGGCTACGAATACGATGAAGTGAACCTGAACGGTTTGCCATCCCCGATGCAGAGCAAATACGGTAACCTGCCTTCTCTGGCGGCGGTCGACCGCGTCGAAATCATGCGTGGTCCATCCGGCCTGTTCAACAGCACCAGTGAACTCGGCGGCGTGATCAACATGGTGTTGAAACGCCCAACGGAAGAATTCAGCGGTTCGGTGACGGCGCGTTACGGCAGCTGGGATCGCCATTACCTTGAAGCAGATATGGGAGGTTCACTGAATGAAGATGGCACCGTGCGTGGCCGCTTTGTTGTCGCGAACGCCGATATCAAAAACCAGGTGGATTACAACGACAACGATAATGGCACCTATTACGGCACCATGGAATTCGACTTGTCTGATACCACCCTGCTGTCGGTGTATGTTCTGCATCAAACCAAGGACATTGTGCCAACCAATGGTTTGCCAGCCTACAGCGACGGTTCAATGCTTAACGTCAGCCGCAGCACGTATTTGGGGTCTTCGGACGACAATTTTAACGCCAAGACCACTGACGTCGGCGCGTCCTTGCAACACGCTTTCCCGAATGGCGGTGTCGGTCAGATCTCAGCGCGTTATATGGACCACGACATGTCGCTGGAGCAGACTTACACCAATGGTGCCGTGGATGCCGATGGCAATACCGGTCTAATGTTCAGTGCGCAGGCAAACCAACAGAAAAACGCAGCGTTTGATGCAAATTACAGCCAGATGTTCGGCCTGCTGGGCCATCAAAGTGAGTTTGTCGTCGGTACGGATTACAAACGCTACGAATCAGACACACAGAGCTACACCAACCGCAAGTTCGCGTCGATTAACGTGTTTGATTACGATCCAACCAGCGTTTCCACACCAACGTACAGCTACACCAGCAATGTCCATGAAGTGCAATCGGAGCTCGGCCTGTACGGTAAAGTGACGTGGCGTTTGCTGGAACCTCTGGCCGTCATCACCGGAGCTCGTGTTTCCTGGTACGATTTGGAAAGCACCACCACAACACTCTCTACTGGCGCAGAAATCAGCGAAACCGATAGCTTTAATGGCAAGATCACCCCTTATGCCGGCGTAGTGTATGACCTGACTGATGAGCACGCGTTGTATGCGAGCTATTCAAAAGTGTTTAAACCGCAAACCAGCCAGGACGAAAACGGCGACATGCTCAAACCACGTGAAGGCAACCAGTGGGAAACGGGCGTAAAATCGTCACTGCTTGATGGCCGTCTGAACACACGCGCCAGCGTATTCCTGATGAAAGACAACAATATCGCTGCGCAAGCATACGATGACAGCGGCGTCGCTATCACCAACACCTACTGGGCGACCGGTAAAGTGGAAACCAAAGGGGTGGAACTGGAAGCCACTGGCTACCTGACCCAAAACTGGATGACGATGACAGGTTATACCTTCACTGATATCGACGAAAAATCCGGCGACCACAACTCCAAATTTGATGCCATTCCTCGCCACTCACTATCATTGTGGACTGATTACCATCTGGCAGACTGGGTGCAAGGGCTGCACATCGGCGGCGGCATGACCGCAGTGAGCGATTACTCCTTCACTAAGAATGGAGTGACCACGCATCAGGGCGGTTACGCACTATTCGATGCCGCTATTCGCTACGACATCACCGACAATATGCAGGCGACGTTTAACGTCTACAACTTGTTTGACCGCGAATATTTCTACCGTGTCGGCACAACCACCACATTCAACATGTACGGTGAACCGGCGAACGTTATGGCAGGCTTCACTTATAAATTCAAATAACGCCTGTCTGCAGGGCGATAGCCCTGCTCTTCTTGATTGCAAAACCCAATCGGTGTTCACACCGATTGGGTTTTCGCACTGATTTACACTGGAACCCATTTGTTTATGAAGAAAATCATCACGACGTTCGCCGCCTTGCTGAGCTTGTCATCTGTCCAATCAGCCCCGCTCAACTACGCTCAGCTATACACTCATCACTCGTCGCTGCTCAACGAAGACCGCCAATACAGCGTCTATTTACCACAAGAGTATGCTCGCTATCCCAATCAGCATTTTCCGATACTGTATCTGCTCGATGGCGATCAGCGCCTGTTGCAGGTTGCGGGGATCGTCCATTCATTTCGTTCCGGCCTGACGCCTGCGATACCGGCGATGATCATCGTCGCCATACACAATACGGATCGTATGCGTGATTACACCCCCAGCCATACCACTCAACTCCCCAATGGCGAATCAGCGGGTCCGGGCTATGCGCATACCGGAGGCGGACCTAAATTCCTGCAATATCTGACTCAGGAACTGCGCCCAGACATTGAACGCCAATTTCGTACCACTGCACCCAACCTGTTAGTGGGACACTCTTTAGGCGGGCTGATCGCACTCGACTCTGTTGCGCGCGACAAAGGCGCTTTTCAGGGCTATATCTCCATTGATGCCAGCCTATGGTTTGACTACCCAAGCAACTATCAGCGCATTGAACATGCGTTGATTACGCCGCTCAAACACCGCTCTTCGCTGTACATCGCCGTCGCCAATAACCCCTACACGCCAGGTTTTGGCCGCTCAGCCTTTCACCGCGATCATCTCAAAGCCTTCGCTGAGAGCGTCAACGCTCACCCGGCAGCCAATCTGGATGTCACTTTCCACTACTACGAAAACGACGATCACCACTCGGTCTATCATCCGGCGGTTTATCAAGGGTTGCAGTGGCTGTTTCGCGGCTATCAGTTGGATCTCTCACCGGGCAAATTGAACCGTGACCAAGTCGTTGCCAATTATCAGGCACTCAACTCTAGGCTTAGTAGCCAACTGGCGCCAGATAGCGACTACCTCAACATGGTGATCAATAAAGCCAAACGTTGGCCGCAAATGCAAATTGATGCGAACCAGGCGCAAGCAGTGAAAGATTACTTTGATAGTGAGTCGCAGGCAGAGAAGTAAAGATAATACGGCGATTCGACCTTTAGCGGGTCGTCGTATTCAAACAAGAATCCGTGAAGCGCCGAATTTCAGGCATAAAAAAACCAGCATTAAGCTGGCTGGTACTTGATATTCAAGGAAAGAATGGAGGCGCGTCCCGGAGTCGAACCGAGGTTCACGGATTTGCAATCCGCTGCATGGCCACTCTGCCAACGCGCCTTACCTTGAACATCATTCGGGGCGTTCCCCGTTGCGTTCGCTGCACACTTTACGGATTGAGCGACGAGAGTCAAACAAAAAAATACTTTTTTGGTTCGCCTGCTGAGATTTACACCAGATTGACCAGTTCTTCAGCGCTCACGCCGCCTGAAACGCGTTATCTCACCACTTGCGCATTAAGCGCCCGACCAGATTAGGATGATAGTGCCAGCAGTGATCAAACATACTCATCAGCTCAGGGTTGCCATATTTGGACAAACTGATGGCATGAAAGCGGTTCTTTTTCTGCTTCAGAAGCTGTACTTTGGCCAGAATTTCTTCGTCCTGTTTTGGCGCGATGAAATCGGAAATCACCACCATATCAGCGTTTTTGTAGCGGCCCCCCTCCATCAACTCAATGGATTTGAGCATCACAGGTTCAAGATCGGTGCCGCCGTGAAACGCGTAACTGAGAAAATCGCTCGCTTCACGCAGACCGTCCTGTCGGGTCAGTTCATAGGTAATGTGTTCGGTCGAAAACAGCATCACAAAGCAGTCGCGATCTTCGGCCAGCGCAATCTGCATCAGGGCATAAGCCATCGCTTTGGCACATTGCTCAGGAAACCCGTTCATCGAACCAGAGGCATCCACACACACAATGAACGGGCCTTTCTCAATATCGGCCTGCTTGTTATCCGGCCGGTGAGCACGCACTTTGCGCAGCGTGCGTGATTTACCCTGCATGCGATAGTTCATCAAACGTTTGTCGACCAAATGTTTGTAGAACACCACTTCCAGCTCAGGATAAGCCAGAAACATGGTTTCGTTGGGCAGCAGCTTGTTTAAATCGTCACTTTCATGAATGCCGACGATGTCATCGGTCGCCTCATCAGATTTCTCTTCCACCATTTGCAGCTCTTCGGCTGGCGCACGATTAAGATCCGGATCATCAATATCGCTGGCCATACGACCTAACTGTTCAGCAATTTCCTGCAATCCCTGATTCTTTTTGAGAAACTCCGCGTGACGTTTCATCACCGAGATATCACCGCGACTCAGCTTGGCCGCTGCCATATCCCACAAGCGCCCGACACTGGCCTCGTCACCCGATTCGGTCACCTTGTCCATATTACGGATGGTTTCCATGCGCTGGTAGAGATCGGCCAGCAGCTTTTCTTTGTTGGCTTCCAGCTCGAGAATCTGCGCCTGACGAATGGCATCAGACAGCGACTTGTACCACTGATCGCAAAAGAAATGAGCAAACATCGGGTTGTGAATGCCTTTGTTTTTTTCCAGCAGACGGCGGGCGGGCAAATAGAACGCCGAATGCCATTCCAGCTTTTTCACCACGTCAGGGATGCGTTCAAAGAAGGTCTCTTCATCCCAGTGAATCACTTCCTGATAGAGTCCTAATTCTTGCTGAAAACGCTCGGTTTCGCACACGCGGGTTATGCGTTTTTTCACGCTACCGCGCCATTTGAGCAGATGGCTTTTCACCGACGATTTTACGCCACGGCTTTCTGCCATCATCATGACCTGAGAACGACCCATTAAATCGCTGACGGCAGTATCAATGATCCCGGAGTCAGCAATCATCAGCGCGAGGTTCAGTCCGTCTACACCGAGCATTCAGGCCACCTACGAGAAGAACTGGTCAAGATTGCGAAAACGCTGCACGCTTTTCTCGCACTCGGTCTGAGTGCCTTCGAGCTGCTGCTGAAGCTGCTGCAATGTCGCTTCCATTGCGGTCGGCAGTTCCGGATCGATAAAGTTGTGTGGCAGCGCGCCGTGGAATTTAGAACGAACTTTACGCAAGTGGTGCTCAGCATGCTGCAGTTGCGTCACTGCCTGCTCGGCCTTGACCAACCAATCCTGATACAAAGAAGCGTCCAGACCTTGCGCTGTGACCAGTGACACCAGCACCGAACGGTTGGCAATGTCTTTGATCACCAGATTGTTGCTTGCATCCACATCAAAACGCAGGCGGCACAGATTGGTGTTCTGATTGACGTAACCATACACATCGCCACGGCCTTCTTTGATCACGCGCTCCAGTTCGTTCTTTGGCACGTATACCCAGCGGCTGTCACCTTTCTCCGACTCTGAAACCGACATGTTGCTTTGCAGCAAGACCAGTTTCACCAAGTCATACGCCGAACCGACCTTGTAGCTCTTGGCGTTACTGATGTCATATTGGTGGAATTGCTTTTTGATAAGACCGGTTGAGGTTTCCATCGACAACATCATGCCGAATTCAGATTCCAGCTCATCCTGAATCGCCGTGAGCTCTTCGCGGCACAGTTCGATTTGCTGCTCGACCTCAAGTTGGTCAAATGCATAGCGCAACGCAAACTCGCGAATCACTTCGCGCACCACTTCACGTGATTCCGGGCTGTTCCACAGACAATCTTGCAACAGCAGCAAATCGAGCGGATTGATCGCATCGCGACCATTAAAGAACGCGCTGGCTTTGAGCAGTTTCACTGCTTTTTTCCAACGGCGGTCAGACACATACACATCGGCTTGTGGCAGATGGCTATTCTCAACCGCTTTCTCCAGCATATTTTTCAGCTGATACAGCTTCTCAAACACATCATCACTCAGCTCCAGCTTATCCAGTTGAGACTGCCATTGATGATACTCTTCGTCAGTGATCGCCAGCCCGTCAGGAATACGCGCTTCCTGCGGCGTACCGACGGTCAGCATGGATTTAAAGTTCTGCTTGTTTTGAATGCGGTTAACGAACACACGCACCAGCATGCGGTCATACAGGGCTTCAAGGCCACTGTCTTCATCCGGCAATTCGTTGGATGCAGAAACCAAAAGGCGCATCGGCACGCGTTCGATATCGCTACCGTTTTTGAACGTTTTTTCGTTAACGACGGTCAATAACGTATTGAGGATGGCCGGGCCGGCTTTCCAGATTTCATCCAGAAATACCACTTGCGCCGTCGGCAGATAACCTTGCGTCAGACGCACGTAACGACCGTTGTCTTTAAGCTCTTGGATACTGAGTGGACCAAACACCTCTTCCGGCGTGGAAAAGCGAGTCATCAGATATTCGAAATAGCTGCTGTTATCGAACGCTTGGATCAGTCGTTTGGCGATTAAACTTTTGGCAATGCCCGGAGGACCGAGCAGAAATACACTCTCACCGGACAAAGCGGCAAGAAGACACAATTTGATGGTACTTTCACGTTCGTACACGCCATCAGACAGGGCTTTGGCTAATTTATTGATACGTTCTGAGAGAAGCGCCTTTTGTGCGTGAGAGGCAGAAGACGGATTGATCATAGAATCGCTCCACGGCAGGCTTGGACATTAGAATAATAGTAGAAAGACTTATACATTTGTTATCACTTTGTTACAAGTGTATTTTTATCTGAACGTATCCTTATATCAGATCTCCTTTCCCTGAAATATCACGGAATCAATGTTTGCAGATTTGAGAGTTAGCTCACTAATTAACCCTAATACAAACAAGGACTAAGTACCACTTTAAGCTCACCGCTTCACATCGGACACAGAACGACCAATCACCGCACGGATAACACAATCCCATCAGATAGTGTTTGGGTTATGAAAACAAATTGAGTTAAGGTGGAAACAGACAGATTCCTACACTGATTCATGACAGTCGCGAATAGCAACTCTTTGATATTAATAAACAATGCTATTAATAACCAAACGCGGCTCTCACCCAACCTGAAGATTATTTGCATGAGCAAAACCATACACACCTGGAAAACCATTTCTCTGATTGAAGAAGAGGTGCAACTGCCGAACGGGCGAACCGTAACGCACACCACGATTGAACATCCGGGCGCTGCGGTGATCCTGCCTGTCACAACAGACAACAAAGTGGTCGTGATCCGTCAGTTCCGTCCCTCTTTGAAAAAATGGTTACTGGAACTGCCGGCCGGAACCATCGAGAAAGGTGAGCAACCATTGGCCTGCGCTCAACGCGAACTGGAAGAAGAGACGGGCTACAGCGCCAGCCAATTTATCGAACTGGGCCAAGTCACACCACTGGCCGGGTTCTGCGACGAAATTCAGTACCTTTATGTCGCGAAACAGCTCAGCAAAACCGCACGTTTTGAATGCGACGACGATGAAGTAATTGAAGTACTGGAATTGTCGATTCACGAGCTGGAACAAAAGATCATTGAAGGTGAAATCAGCGATTCCAAAACCATCGCGTGTTTAAGCAAAGCCAAGCTTTGTGGCTATCTATAAAAAATTGAGACAAGGAGTAGAGATGGATTTTCGTTCTGATACTGTGACCCGACCAACTCAGGCGATGCGGGATGCCATGGCCAACGCGGAAGTGGGCGACGATGTCTACGGGGATGACCCGACGGTTAATGAGCTCGAATGCTGGGCTGCTGAGCGTCATGGTTTTGAAGCGGCGCTGTTTACCACATCCGGCACGCAGGCCAACCTGCTTGGCTTGATGTCTCACTGTGAACGCGGTGACGAGTATCTGTGCGGCCAGCAAGCCCACAACTACAAATATGAAGCTGGCGGCGCGGCCGTCCTGGGCTCTATTCAGCCACAACCGATTGAAAACAATCCGGACGGCACTCTGGATTTTGCCAAACTCAAAGCCGCCATCAAACCGGACGATTTCCACTTTGCCCGCACTCGCCTGCTGAGCCTGGAAAACACCATTAACGGAAAAGTGCTGCCACTGGAATATCTGAAACAAGCGCGCGTGTTTGTCGATCAGCACAACCTTAAGCTGCATCTTGACGGGGCACGCGTCTACAACGCAGCCGTAGCGCTGGATGTCGATATTCGCGAAATCTCGCAGCACTTTGATTCAATGACGATCTGTTTGTCTAAAGGACTTGGCGCGCCGATTGGCTCGTTGTTGCTTGGTAATGCCGAATTCATTCAAAAAGCACGTCGTATTCGCAAAATGTTGGGCGGAGGTATGCGTCAGGCGGGGATTCTTGCAGCGGCTGGCAAACTGGCACTCACCGAGCAGGTTGCCCAGCTCGCGACCGACCATGAAAACGCGCAACATCTGGCACAAGGTTTGGCTGCTTTACCGGGCTTTCACGTTAATCCAGAGCACGTACAAACCAACATCGTCTTTGCCAAACTCGACAGTCAGGTCGATATCAGCGCCATTTGCCAACAGCTAAAACACAAAGGCATTCTGGTGTCTGCCGGCAATCCGGTGCGCTTCGTCACGCATAAAGACGTGACGCGTAGCGATATCGACCAATTGCTCGCAGAGTTAGCCGCTCTGCTCTAGAACCTCTTGCGCTTCCCCTAAGGGGAAGCTTTACAATAGGCGCAGTTTTTTCATGGAGATTCCATTATGCGCCTATGGCTACTTTTCCCAGTCCTCTTTGTGTCACTCAACGCTCAGGCCGTTGAAGGCGATCCCGTTCTTGGCCAGCAAAAGGCGCCAAGTTGCATATTTTGTCATGGCTCTGATGGAAAAGCCGTTAACTCAAGCTACCCTAATCTCAAAGGCCAGAGCGAAAACTACCTGTTTTCGTCGATGAAGGCTTACCAAAATGGTGAACGTTCCGGGCCATTAGCGCAGATGATGCAAGCGCAGTTGCAAAAGCTCAATGATGAAGACTTGCGTGACATTGCTGCATTTTATGCTTCACAGGGCGATTAAATGAGCAAACAGTCGCTATCACTGTGCTTTTTTCCGTGAAACTCCGGATCAGATCTGGTAAAACAACGGCCGACAAGGTGGACTAAAAGAAGCAATGACAGAAAAGAGACAAGGGCGCCGCAGCGCTCAAGATGCACAGAAAACCCGATATCACATTTTAAAAGTGGCAGCAGAAATGTTCTGCGAGCTCGGCTATGCCCGGGTTTCTCTGCGTCATATCAGTGAAAAGGCCGGCGTATCGCACAGTCTCATTCGTCATCACTTTGGCAGCAAAGAGAAGATTTGGCACAGCATCAGTGATGGTCTGCACCTTTACATGCAACATTACATTCGCAAGGTGCTGGACAACATTCCCGACACCACTCCGGTGAACGTCAAACTGTATACCTTTATCATGCGCCTGCTCGCTCATGGTCTGATCGTCAAACAACCGATCCAACTGATCGCCGATGCCGTGCGTCAGGAAGATGCCTTGTTCGACTACTTCATTGATACAGCCGATGAACTGGAGTGTCTGATTGAAGACTTATCCAACCAATACAACACTGAATACCCGGATTCCCCAATTAAAATCTGGGAACTGAAGTGGCAGATGATTATGTACACCCATGGTGCTGCAAGCCTTACGCCGTTTTTGCGAGAGACCTTTATCGAAGAAACCGACGATCTGGATGTCTGTCTGCTGCGCCACTGGCAACTGTTTAACGACATTATGGTGCACAAATTTAATGTACCTTCAGAGAGTGTATTACAACCAAAGGCGGTAACGGATCTGGTTTACAATCTGGACTACAACTGGGAAAAACAGTGCGCGCAAATGTGTGAGATAGCGGAAGAATAGACAAAAGGCTGCCCGAGGGCAGCCTTTTTTAATCATGTTACATCGAGTAAATCACTACTCAATAACGGTTACTGCTTTTTGCCACGGTTGGCATGAATCTTCAGTTTGGCTTTCATTTTACGCTTTTCCGACGAGCGGCTGTTACGACGAGGCGCATTGCTCTCATCACTCATCACGACTGGCGACGGCTCATACCCTTTTAGCCACTCTTGCGGCAGACGCTTATCCAGCAGACGCTCGATCGCTTCCAACAGAGGCTGTTCATCGTGGCTCATCAAGGATACCGCAAAGCCGGATTTGCCAGCTCGGCCCGTTCGGCCAATGCGATGAACGTAATCTTCGGCCTTAAACGGCATATCGAAGTTCACCACTTGTTCCAGTTCGGCGATATCAATCCCGCGCGCAGCGACATCAGTCGCGATCAACGCGCGAACTTTACCTGCTTTGAAATCATCCAATGCTTTTTGGCGTGCGCCCTGACTTTTATCACCGTTGATCGATGCGGCCTTGATGCCATCCAGTTTCAGCTCTTGTGCCAGAGCATCACTGCCTTGCTTGGTGCGCGTAAACACCAGCACCTGCTGCCAGTTACGTGAACCAATCAGATACGCCAGCAGTTCACGTTTGCGCTTCTTATCCACCGGGTACACCATTTGCTCAACGGTATCAGCTGTAGAGTTACTCGGCGCCACCTGCACTTCAACGGGCGTTTGCATCATACGATGAGCAAACGCTTTGATTTTGCTATCAAACGTCGCGGAAAAGAATAGGGTTTGGCGATCATGCTGCATTTTACGCAGTACGCGCTGAATGTCCGGCATAAAGCCCATGTCGAGCATGCGGTCGGCTTCATCCAACACTAAGGCTTCTGCGTTGCCGAGATAAAGCGTTTTCACGTGCGCATGGTCAAGCAACCGGCCTGGGGTTGCGATCAGAATGTCCGCCCCACCACGCAAATTCTGCTTTTGAACGTTCATACTGGTGCCACCATAGGCAGTAACGATTTTCAGCTCGCAGCCCTGAGCATACGCTTGCAGGTTATCGAACACTTGCTGCGCCAATTCACGGGTCGGAACCAGAACCAGCGCGCGAATATCCTTACTGTTGGCTTCACGAGGCGCCGGGTTATCGAGAAAGCGCTGAATCAGTGGCAGACCAAACGCGGCGGTTTTCCCGGTGCCGGTCTGCGCGCCCGCTAACACATCTTTCCCTTCCAGCACATGCGGAATTGCTTGAGCCTGAATATCCGTTGGCGTTTGGATTCCAAGCTGCTGCAGACGCTCAACCAGCGCCGGAGCAATGCCTAATGAAAGAAAAGTTGAAGATTCTGCGGACATGTTACTTACTCGAAAAACAATGGGCCGCGGATTGTATCAGACCTCTGCACGTTTGGCTTTCTCTAATACGTCCGGATAGAGAGAGGAAAACAGTTGGCGCAAAGGTTGGTAGTGCTTATTCATACTGTCAAAACAGTAAGCCAGAGTCGCCATACGTGCACTGCGCTGCGACATGCGTTGCAGCGCAAACTCGATGTTATCGAAGTCAGCATAAGACTCCAGCCAACGTCCCTGCCACATATGTTCAGAAACGCGGGTAAAGCGCTCGGGTAACTGCGCAGGATATGCCTGCTGAACCTGTCGCTGCGCGCCGTTTACGAACGCTCTTAGTGAAAGATCATGGTACAGACGCCACTCTTCTGCCAGGCAGTGATCCCAGAACATATCCAGCGCAATCGGAGCAAAACGGCGGGTTTGCGAAGAAAAGCAAGCTTTGGCTTGCTGCATAACCGGATGACTGTCTGTGTATGCATCAACCAAACGATGCAAACGGATACCACGCGCAATCTCGGGAGAAAATTGTGCGCTGGGATCACCTTTGACAAAATCACCTAACAGGTTGCCGAGCAGGCTACTCTGACAATGATCCGCGATGTGGAGATGGGCTAGATAGTTCATAAGCGGAAAGCCAACATCAAGGTTGGCTTATCTGACGGGATTATTGAAGACAGAAATCGTCGTTGATTTCTTCACGAGCTGACTCGTATTCAGACAGATCAAAACCAATTTCAAGCGCATCAAGCAGCTCAAGACTGTCTTCTTGGTATGTTGTTTGGTCACTCATTGTCGACCTCCTTAATAAAACGCGGGATTCACCATCCCGTTTCCTTTCTATATTGCTTATATGACACTCCTGTGAAAACCGAAAGTCATCTTGCAACAAAGTATGATGTTTATCATAGGTTGTGCCGCTTTTGCTACCCCATCAATCAGCACAGCCCAAGGTGTACACTTTTAATTACACTTATGGGTTTTTATTTTTACAAACACGTTGACCAAAACCCTTTGGTGCTACAAAATAGCTCAAAACCAGCGATTATGACGTTATTAACTGGTTATTATTCGCACAATGCACTTATGCAACCACAACAATCGTACATATAAGTTTACATTATGATGCAATCAAAGCTTTTAGGCAGTACTTTGATTATCGCTGGCACCACCATTGGTGCTGGTATGCTGGCTCTGCCGCTAGCCTCAGCCGGAATCGGCTTCTCCACTTCCCTGATGATTATGCTCGCACTGTGGGCACTCATGGCGTTTACCGCGCTGCTGATGGTGGAAATTCACCAATACGCAGACAAAGACGCAACGCTGCACACGCTTGCTAAACAGATCCTTGGCAATAAAGGTAAATGGATCGCGACCTTTGCTATGCTGTTCCTTTTCTACGCACTTTGCGCAGCATACATTGCCGGTGGCGGCGCGCAGTTTACCAACCGCATCAGCGAATTTACCGGCCTTGAAGTGAGCGGGCCGACTGGCACACTGATTTTCACCCTGATTGTCGCGGCGGTCGTTACCATCGGTACGGGTACTGTGGATCGCGTCAACCGCCTGCTGTTTGCGGGTAAGATGGTGGCCATGGTGATGGTGTTAACCTTCCTTGCACCAAATGTCAGTCAGTCTTACCTGCTGAGTATGCCGCTGGGCCAAGGCCTTATCGTCGCCTCTATTCCGGTCATTTTCACCTCCTTTGGTTTCCACGGCAGTATTCCGGCGATCGTCAACTACCTGGACGGTCACACGCCTTCTCTGCGTAAAGCGATCGTCGTCGGCTCTGCAATACCGCTGGTCATCTACGTATTTTGGCAAGTGGTGACACTGGGTGTCGTAAGCCAACCGGATCTGGTTGATAACGCGGGTCTGAGTGCGCTTATCGGCACACTGTCGCAAACCGTTCATCAGTCGAACTTAGGCCATGTGATTGGTATCTTTGCCGATTTGGCACTGCTGACCTCGTTCTTGGGTGTCAGCCTCGGCTTGTTTGAATTCATGGGTGACACCATCCGTAAGAAAGATGGCAACATGAACCGCATCGTCGCGTCGCTGGTCACTTTCACTCCACCGTTGATGTTTGCGCTGTTCTACCCACAAGGTTTTATCATGGCACTGGGCTACGCCGCTATCGCACTGGCTGTGCTGGCTATCTTCCTGCCGTTGGTGATGGTTGCCCGCGTACGTCGTCAGGCGAATAACAACGACTACTACCAAGTAATGGGTGGCACTCCGGCTCTCGCGATCACCGGTGTCGTAGGCATCCTAATCGTCGGCGCGCAGCTGCTCATTACCGTCGGGGTTCTGCCATCTTTGGGCTAATCTTACTTTCGATAAAGTAAACGCAACAGGGTGAATATTACGGTATTCACCCTTTTTATTATTCGCTCACCTAATTTGACAAACATCTCACTTTCATTAATTAACCCAACATATATTTCATAAATTTATGCAGGGTTAAACACATTCAGCGGTACGATATACCCGTCTATTCCAATCTATTTCTGTTGCACCGGAGTAACCATGAAAGAAGTTCAATTCAGGACGATTGACCGCGTGTTCATTAAGATGTCGATCAACGACAAAATGTGGGTGATTTTTGCCCTCTTTCTGACCGCGTTAACTGCCATTGCTGGCGCTCGCTACTTCGACACGCTGACGCGTTTTGAAGATCAGTCAAAACTGGCCGTAGAATACAAATTACAAGGGATGTTAAGTCATGGTGACGTGACGACCATTCCGGGGCTACAAACTCGCTCAAGCATTGCCGATACCACTTATAACAACGGCCGCGTGACCGCAACATCGAGCGCGAGCGACGGCAAAGTCTATGCACTCAGCGAAGATTTCACCCGTCAGGCACAGCAAACTCGCTCAGATGCCCTGACCTCTTTCTTTATGGCCTACTTGTGGGCGATTCCGTTTGCCATTTTCGTTTACTGGGTAGCCACCTTTATCGGCGGCGCATTGTGGGTGCTCTACACCACCACATTGAAAATTGCGGAAGGCGATTTGACGTCACGTCTTGGTTTTCACCCGGGCCGCGATGAGTTTGGTACTATCGGCTGCGCACTGGACAACGCCATGGATACGCTGACTGACTTAGTGGTATCGGTGAAAGACAACTCATCCACTCTGAGTGACAGCTCAAACTCGTTTGCCAAAGAGATGAAAGAGAGCGAAACCCAGATTCAAAACCAGTATGCGTCACTGGATTCTGTTGCCACTGCGATGGAAGAGATGACCGCCTCTGCTCAGGAAGTGTCGAGCATTTCTCAGCAAGCGACTCATCAGGCCGAGCAGGATTCAAAGCAGGTCGATAGCAGCCGTCGCCGCGTACAACAAGCGATCAATGAGATTGAGCAGCTATCGCGATTCATTGCGCAAACCTCTTCTTCGGTCTCGACCCTGAACGAGAACGCGATTCAGATTAACGAAGTGATCACCACCATCAACGCAATTTCCGAACAGACTAACCTGCTGGCACTGAACGCCGCGATCGAAGCCGCTCGCGCTGGTGAACAGGGACGCGGTTTTGCTGTGGTTGCGGATGAAGTTCGTACCCTAGCCAGCCGCACGCAGGCAGCGACCGTGGAGATTCAGTCAATGATTGAAAAACTGCAAACCGAAAGCCAGAACATCGCTAAGATGACCCAGCAGACGGTGACACAAGCTCAGAGCAGCAGTTCGCTGGTGTCTGAAATCGGCCAGGACATCAACCAGATCGCCGACTCTGCGCAAATGATTAACGACATGAGCGTGCAGATCTCTACCTCTGCGGAAGAGCAGAGCTCAGTGGCAAATGATATTGCGGCAGAACTGAGTGATATTCGCGCGCAGTCCAACACCATCCGCACAGTAGCGCAGCAATCCTCGGCAGGTATTGCCAACATTGCGCAAGCCACGCGCAACCTTGGTCAGATTCTGGAACGTTACCGCACTAACTAAGCTTAGCTGTTCGCAGACAAACAAAAAGCCAGTCATCAGACTGGCTTTTCTATCTTTGCCACTAGGCTTGCGGATAACCTTGCGGGTTATTGGATTGCCAGCGCCAGGTGTCCTGAGTCATCTCTTCCAGCGTGCGCGTCGCTGTCCAACCCAGTTCTTGCTGCGCTTTCGCCGGGTCAGCCCAGCACTCTGCGATGTCGCCCGGACGGCGTTCCACCAGCTGGTAAGGCACGGCTTTATCTGAGGCCGCTTCAAACGCTTTCACCATCTCCAACACACTGTAGCCATTGCCTGTCCCCAGGTTATAAACGTGCAGACCCGCTTTCTCGCCCACTTTTTGCAGTGCTGCAATATGACCATCCGCCAGATCCATCACATGAATGTAATCGCGCACACCAGTGCCATCTTTGGTCGGATAATCGCTGCCGAAGACCGACAAGAATTCACGGCGGCCGACAGCCACTTGTGAGATAAACGGCATCAGATTATTAGGAATACCTTGTGGGTCTTCACCCAGTTCGCCCGATGGATGTGAACCAACCGGATTGAAGTAACGCAACAAGGTAATGCTCCAGTCCGGGTTCGCTTTTTGAAAATCGGTCAGACACTCTTCAACCATCAGTTTGCTGCGGCCATAAGGGTTCGTCGCACTGGTCGGAAAATCTTCGGTGATTGGCACGGATGCCGGATCGCCATACACTGTCGCCGATGAGCTGAATACCAGCGACTTCACGCCCGCTTCACGCATCGCATCCACCAGCACCAGAGTGCCATTAACGTTATTATCGTAGTATTCCAGTGGCTTCTGTACCGATTCGCCCACGGCTTTCAAGCCAGCAAAATGGATCACCGATTGGATCTGATGACGTTGCATCACGTCGATCAGCAGTGCTTTGTCACGAATATCGCCTTCGATAAATTGAGGGCGCACACCTGACACTTTTTCAATGCGCGCTAATACGGTGGATTTGCTGTTGTACAAGTTGTCCAGAATGACAGGCGTCATTCCCGCTGCAATCATTTGAATGCAGGTATGGCTGCCAATGTAGCCCATGCCACCTGTTACTAAAACGTTCATGCCTAGCCTCCTTAGAATTTGCGGTCATTGTAGCGGCATTAGCCCCTGAAATCACTCAGGAATCGGCTTGATCTCGCTGTGCCTTATCAATGAGAACAAAACGCCCTTTTCCGGAACACTTGGCCTGATACATGGCACTGTCCGCTGATTTCATGATGGTATCGATGTCTTCATCGACAGAGTCGACAAAATAGATCCCCAGACTCGCGCCGACGTTCAGCAACTGGCCGCGATAGACAATATCCTGCGCTATTAAAGTGAGCAGCCGATTTGCCAACGACGCGACACTGTCACGCTCACTGGGATGAATCACCAAGACAAACTCATCGCCTGAGAGACGCACCACCAGATCGTGGCTGCGCACCTGAGAAAGTAAACGTTCTGACACCTGCCTGAGTACTTCATCACCCGCATCGTGACCATACGAGTCGTTGACTTGTTTAAAGCCATCCAGATCCAGATAGATCAGCGCAAACGGCACCAGTTTGTTACGATTGGTGGCCAGAATATCTTCCAGTACACGGTAAAGTTCACTGCGATTGGCCAGCCCGGTGAGCGAATCATGATGAGCCAGATACTCCAACCGCTCCATCTCTTTGATGTTCGACAAATCGGAAATCATAAACACCATGTCGTAATCGTGTGGCGCTTCCGGCAAAGAGATTCGATTCACCTTGATCAGCAATGGCACCTGATGACCGTCCTTATGTTGCTCCCACACTTCGCCCTGCCAACGGCCCTGCACGGCCACCGCTTCCGAAATGGCGGGTAACAGATCAGAAAGCTGCTGCCACGCCACGCTGTTCTGGGGTTGTCTATCCAACATTAAGTCGCGGCTATAACCGAGTAACCGGGTTACCGCCGGATTAATTAATGTAATTTCACCCTGAGCGTTGAGCACCATCAAGCCATCCTGACTGTTCTCAAACACCCCGGCCGCCAGACGTTGACGGCGCATAGCAATTTCAACCTCTGTGACATCCTGAATGGCGAACAGCGTCTGCCCCGGACGAGACAATGCCCGGCTTCCCACCCGCAACAACAGCTGATGGCTGAACACATCAGTAGCAACCAATAGCTGCTCATCGAGCTGAATTTCATTGCGCAGTGCCGATTCAATCAGATCGATATCCTCGGTTTTCAGCACATGAAACAGATTCGCCCCGCGCAGATAGGCACTGGTGCATTTGAACACATGATTGGCAGCATCATTGGAGTGAATGATCATCCCCATCGCATCGACAACCACCAGTGCGTGCTGCACGGTGTCGACCACTTCGTTCGCGAACGATTTTTCCTGCTCCAGCTTGTCGAGGGTAAACAACACCTGACGTTCACGCTGCTCTAACTTATCCAGCATGGTATTGAATGCATTGACCAGATGGCCGATCTCATCGTCCGAACGACTCACCAGCGTTTGGCTGCGCTCACGCTTTTCGATGAACGCCTGCATCGCCTGATTAAGTGCCAGCACGGGAGAAAGAATCATGCGCTGCGCCATCCAGTAAAGAATGAGACCGCCTATCAATAGCAGTGAGAAAAAGAAGCTGGCGTTATACAGCGCTGATTCGTAGAGCTGATCGATCGATTGCTTGGAGATAATGACCCGCAAAGACGCCATGTGATCGGTATCGATCGCGACAGGCACGCGCAGGTAAATATAATCATCGCCAATCGCATACTGATGCAGGCGGATCTGCTCTCGCTGAGCTTCGTTTGGTATCGGCGCGCTGCTGTCTGGCCGCTCATACATCGCAAACAGCTGCTCGTATTCGTTATACAGCTTGACCCGCACCACATCGCTGTCGGCGGAAAATGCCGACAACACTTCTTGCGCCGCCAGTTGATCATCAAACAGCACCGCCGCCTGAAGGTTGTATGCCACGCCTTTCGACAACACATTGACCCGCTCGATGAGGTTGGCCTGGCGTAATTCTGTGGCGGTATACAGCCCGAACCCCTGCGCGATGAAGAAAATCAGCGTCATCAGCAGAAAAATAGGAAACAGCAGTTTGGTGCGCAATGACAGATCAGCCATACCGCCGACCTTGTAATGTCAAATATCGCAGATTCATTATGGCCAATGTGGGCCTGTTGTTAGGTATCATTTGTCTCGATTTCTGCCACTGCCTTCGATAAAGATAGGCGCAAATTATTGATTTTGAGTAATTGCGAATACTAAACGGCTATGTCTGCCACACGTCCTCCACGTTATACCCGCTCAGTTTTTCACCCATTTTACCGCAAAAAACCGCACTCACTCGCACGAACTGGGATCGTCTTGGCTAAGGATAAGACCGAGCGACTTTCCTGAATCTTTTCTGGTTCACTATTCTTTTCAAGGGACGCGTAAAAATCTGGACAAACTGCTGAGAAACCGGAGACTGCAATACAGGAACAATGAATAGGATCACTGTTTGCAGCGCGCATTTCCTGCAACTTAACCGTGACTTACACAACAAGGATAGCGAATCCGGTGACTACACGTACAATCAAACTCAACTGCGACATGGGCGAAAGTTTTGGTGCCTGGAAAATGGGCGCTGACGATCTGGTGATGCCGTATGTGGATATGGCGAACATCGCCTGCGGCTTTCACGCCTCCGACCCTCACGTCATGAGCAAAACCATTGATATGGCGCTGCAACACGATGTCATGATTGGCGCTCACCCGGGTTACCCCGATTTACAAGGGTTTGGTCGCCGCTCCATGGCGTTCAGTGATGAGGAAATTTGCGAAATCCTGATCTATCAGATTGGCGCTTTGAAAGCGCTGTGTGAAAGCAAAAATGCCGAGTTGAGTTACGTCAAACCACACGGAGCGCTCTACAACGACATGATGCGCGATAAGGAGATCTTCCGCGCCGTGGTCGATGCCGTGTCGGTGTTCAACGTTCCGCTGATGATTTTAGCTTCATCCAACAATCAGGATTATCTGGATATCGCCGACAGCTATGACGTCCCGCTGCTGTTTGAATCGTTTGCTGATCGCACCTATCTGGCGAACGGTAGCCTGACACCACGCTCCATGCCTAACGCGGTGCTCAAAACCGAAGATGCGATTCTGAGCCAAGTGCAACAAATTGCAAAATATGGCAAGGTAACCAGTGCCGATGGTTTCGTGATTCCCATCGAGGCCGACACATTGTGTGTACACGGCGACAACGACGAAACCATTGCCTTAATCGCCAAAATTCGCGACCAACTGGACATATGAAAAGGATTTTAATTGCGCCTCAATTACTCTATCGAGCAGGTTGCAGAAAGTAGCCTGCTGATTCGTTTCGATCATCAAGCCCATGCTTCACTGTCTCTCATCATCGGAGAGATAGCCAAACGAATCCGCCTCACTCTGGGAGACTACGTGATGAACGTAACTCCCTCTTACACCACCATTCTGATTGACTACTTACCGTATCGCATTGCGCCTCAGACCTTCGCAAAACGCGTCATACAGTGTGTTGAGAAAGCCACCGAGAAGGACGCTCAACCTGCGGCGGCCGTTGAATTGCCAGTTTATTACCACCCAGATGTAGGGCCGGATATAGCACTGTATCAGCAACAGGGTCTCTCTCTGGATGACGTGATTGCACTGCATAGCAAGCAAACCTACACTGTGTGCGCCATCGGATTCGCACCAGGGTTTGCGTTTATGACGGAAGTGGCCGAGCCACTGCGCCGGCCGCGACATGCCACGCCGAGACTCTCTCTTCCAGCAGGCAGCGTTGCGGTTGCCGAGCAGCAAACCGCGGTCTATCCAAACGCCTCGCCTGGTGGGTGGAATATCATCGGGAACTGCCCTCTGCCACTCTTTACGCCAGATACATCGCCGATGATACCTTGGGGGATTGGCAGCCAAGTGACGTTTCGTGCCATCAGCCGGGATGAATTCCTTGAGCTAGGCGGAATAATCGCACCTGAGCAATTTCAATGGGGAAGCGCACGATGAAAACTTGCATGACAGTAATCAAGCCAGGTCAACTCAGTCTGATTCAGGATTTCGGCCGCTTTGGACTCAGCCATGTCGGCATTACCCAATCGGGCCCGGTGGATGATTATGCTTACAGTTGGGCTAACCACCTGCTGGGTAATTCGGTCAATGCTGCCACTCTGGAAATTACCTTAGGCCAGGCCGAATTTGAGCTTCAGCATCCTTGTCAGATGGCCATCACGGGCGGCGACCTCAATGCCACACTTGATGGCAAACCACTGACTAACTGGTGTACGTTCAGCGCGCAAAAGGGACAACGGCTTAAGTTTTCCCTACCGCGCAACGGACTTCGCTCTTATCTCGCGGTACGCGGCGGTTTTGTGGTTAACGCCCACTTAGGTAGCGTCTCTACCGTAAAAAAAGAAGGTCTGGGCGGATTGCATCAGAATGGCAAACCACTACAAAAAGGTGACGTGCTGCAATTCCTGCCCCACTCGCTAGACACAAAACCGCTACAAATGACGTTTCGACTCAAGCCAGATTACAACCTGCCACTGCGACTGCGTGTGATTGAGAGTTACCAGAACGCCAGCTTTGACAAAGAGAGTCTGCACACCTTCTTTAACCGTACCTACACCGTCAGCCAGCATGCCGACCGCATGGGCTATCGCCTGACCGGGCCAGAGGTCACGCCTCCCTCTGAGCCCATTCTGTCAGAAGGGATCGCTCTCGGCGCTATTCAGATTCCACCGGATGGGCAACCGATTGTGCTGCTCAATGATCGCCAGACCATCGGCGGCTACCCAAAAATAGGTTGCGTGGCGAAGATCGACTTACCACGTTTAGCACAAGCCAAACCCGGCCAGAGCGTTCGTTTTGTCAGAGGCGATTTGGAAGGCTTGCAAGATGTGTGGTGCCAGTGGGCACGATTTTTCGGCTACTAAAAGTCCGTGGAGCCACATTGGTCATTTTTACCGCAAATACGCACAAAAAAAGCCCTGATTCATCAGGGCTTTTTTATTTCTATGCTCATGGCTTAAGCCATTCCTACCACTTTCGCCAGCGCTTGTGGATAACCACGTTCGTCAGCCAATTGCAGAGCTTTCCGCTCTACCTGCTCTGCGGAAAGGCTCATGCTGACCGGATGCTGAGCCTCTATCGAGTCTGCAGCCTGTTCGTCCGCCAATTGCCATTCAGCGACAATCTTACGCGCAGCTTCCAGCGCTGAAGAGCCTTTAACCACTTCAATCCGCGCATAATGACGCGCTTCAAAAGTCACATCCGCAGCACGCAGCGTAGCGTCTTCTCCGGGGATCTGCTGCGCGCCAAACAATGGTTTACCGCCGACTTCAGCGCGAGCAAAGTCAGGCACAAACTGGCTCATATGCTCAATCGCCCGCTCGGTACGCTCACGAGTTGCGTCAGCCTGCCAGCCTTGCGTGATCTTGTTGGCAAGATAACCCGGTAATTGCGGCTGCGAAGAGATGCCGTTGGACGCAACCAAACCATCTTCAAACAGGGTAATGCCTTGAGTCATGCCGTGCAGTTGGAACACCCCATCAGCGTACGGCTTCAGTTGCGCCATTCCTTGCGGTGTGCCACGAGGCCCGTGGAAAATCACTTCTGGCCACTGCTGCTGGCACTGCGGCCAATGCGTAACATAAGCGGCTTTGAATTCCACCAGGCGCTGGCGCGAAAAGCGCGTCATGTCATCGACTTTACCGGTTTCGAAGCCACAGGCATTGACCAGATAATCGCTCACCAGTTGATGTTGGTGCCCGTTTTTATCCTGATATGTCAGTTGCCACTGGTTATCCACGAACGCCGAAGCAACTAAGGTCGCGTTAGTCAGCACTTGGCAGTTGTCCAAAGACGCCAGCACCAGTTCGGCACTGGCTGCCAGACGAAAGACACTCCAGCCATATTCCTGAACCGCAACCACCGGATATTTCAAGGTGGACAAATCCGCGTGCTGAGCAAACGGAATCAGCCACTCCTCGATCGTGGTCGGTTCCTGAGGCTGAGTTTTTAACGCCAGAGCTTCAAGTTGCGCACGATCAAACGTCTGATAATACGCTTGCGGTGCGCCGAGAATTTGATTGCGGGGATCTTCATCCACCAGCGATTGATACGCGTCCTGAATGACTGACAAACGCGGCAAAATCTCTTCCGGCTGCCCCGGGTCGGTATGCGGAACCGCAATCACCGTCGGACGCTTATTCAGCGTGTGAGGATAAAGGCGCACCGTCTCAATCGACTGTCTGAGTAACTCAACGCACTGTTGCTGCGAGATTTCCCGGTACAAGTTACCGCCCGCATGCAGGTGACAAATAGGTGGGCCATTGACTAACCCCGGTCCTTTTTCCAACAGCAACACGTTGAGCCCTAATTCACTCATATGAACTGCTGCAGTCGCCCCCGCAACACCACCACCAATGATAGCGACGCTGGGTGACACGGTATTTGGCGTTGTTTGTAACATTTCGCTGCCGATAGTCATTTATTCACTGCTTATTCTAATGCTTGTAAAACGCTATGAAAATCACATTTTTTACGCGGTCTTATCTCAATAACGACACATTTATGTCGTCAATTTTTCTCTTACTACTCATCAGAGGAGCTAGATCACTCTATGAACAAATCAAGACAAAAAAATGAAAAAAAATGCTTGACTCATTATTGCCAAAACCGCGTTTTCGACCCCTTGTGCATAACGAATTGGCTGGATCCTTCGGCGGCACGGGGCTGGCGCGAAACGGTGAGTTATTAACAGGCTGAGTTATCCCAAACTTTATCCACTGTTTTTGTGGATAACTAAACTAATTACTCAAGTAACTTCTAATTAAACGCTTTATTTATAGGGACTAATAACCGCTTAATCAGACTGCTCACAACGACAGCAAGTGTGCAAAACGTCACCACCGGCAACGTCAGCCACATCAGGAAATGCGCCGATGGTGTCAGTTCAAAACCAAATTTCATCACACTCGCTACGACGGTATCCGCACTGATACTGGCGACCAGACCCGCAATCAGCGCCATCAAACCGTATTCAGCCCATATCGTGCGGGTCACACGGCGTCGACTCGCTCCCAGAGTACGATAGAGCTGAATTTCTTGTTGACGTTGGCTCAAGCTCAAACGCAGCAGCGTGAAGATCAACAAGATGCCTGCCACGACTCCCAGAGCCGCCAGAACGGTGATCGACCAAACGATCTGCGTCAGTAGCGTCTGGATCTTCGCTCCCATCGAGCGGATATCCAACAAGCTCACCGTCGGATGATTGCGCGACAGTTGGTTGAGCAGCGCATCATTCTGGGATTCAACCCGGAAACTCACCAGCCAGCTGCCCGTAATGTCTTTCATGACATCCGGCGTGAAGATGAAATAGAAATTCGGCTTCATTTCGCGCCACTCTACGTGGCGAATGGTGTTAACGACCGCTTCAATCTTTTGGCTGTTGATGACAAAAGTCAGTTTGTCACCGATTTTCACCCCCAAATCGCGCGCGACATCTTCCTCGACCGAGACACCATCGTGTGTGGTCCATTTGCCTTCCAACACCTCGTTGTAGCTCGGTAGCGACTCTCCCCAGGTAAAATTGAGCTCACGGCGCAGCGCGTCCGTTCCCTCTTCCCCCTGAGTCAATGTTTTGGCATCAACACCGTTAATGTCCGCCAAACGGCCCCGAATGATTGGGAACGCCTGAGAGCGTTCGATCCCGGCGTCGTCGAGTGTTTTGAGGTAAGCCTCTTTCTCATACGGAGCGATATTGAGTGCAAAGGCGTTCGCGGCATCCGGTGGCAGTGTGCGCTGCCAGTCCGAAAGCAGGTCGGTACGCACCAACCACATCACCGCAAGCAACATCAGCGACAGTGACAGCGCGCCAAACTGAATCCCCGTCGCCACGCTGGAACGATTGATTCGGCTGAGTGCCAATTTCATTGACGTACTGAGCGGAAGACGACCGAGCAGGCGCGTTACGGCGACGCTCAATACCGCTAACACCACAAACAGAACCGCAATGCCAGCCAACACAATCCACACCAAACGGTTTTGCCAGTACACCGCCAACATCGGGATCAGCGGCACTAAAATCAGCGCCACATTCCAGTGGTGGCGATTTTGTTTTTGCGCCGCTTGCAGCACACTCACGGCATTCACATTCAGCAGATGTCCAAGCGGAATACCGAGCGCAGGCACAGCAATCAACACGCTGGAGGCCAACGCTACGATGGCAGGCTTGTAGCCATAACCCGGCAGCGGATTGGGCAGCAGATCCACCAGCGGCACGCGCAACAAGTACTCCAGCCCGACACCAATCACGATGCCGGCAATCGCTGCAAATCCGAGCAACATCAACACCTGCACCGCCAACCAGCGACCAATCCAACGCTTGCTGGCACCCAAGCTTTTAAGCATGGCAATGGTGCGTTGACGTGTTGAGACATAGTGCTGACAAGTCAACACCAGCGTCGTCGCTGCCATGATGATCACAATAGCAACGGTCAGAGAGAGGTATTGCTGCGTGCGTTCAAACACTTCATTGGTACGGCTGGCGCTGTTCTGATCGCGCCAGCGATCGCTTGGTGTCAGTTCAACCGCCTTTTTCAGCGCCTCGATTTGCGCAGGTTCACCGTTAATAAACAAGCTGTAACTGACCCGACTACCAATTTGCAAGGCGCCGGTTTTCGCCACATCCTGCTGGTGAATAAATACCGACGGCATTTGTTGAAACGGGTTAAAACTCAAACCAGGCTCTTCGACGATGCGACCACTGACGGTAAAATCCGCATCCCCAATTGTCACATTGTCACCAATCGCCACGTTGAGCTGGGAAAAAATACGTTCATCCAGCCACAGTTGACCGGGCTGAAGATGATTGACGATGCTTTTGCCGTCGGAAAGCTGCATTTCGCCGCGAATGGGGTACTGACTATCCACCGCTTTGACTGTCACCAACTGCATGCCGTTGTCACTGAACGCCATGGTCGCAAAGCGGGTCATGTTCGAGGTTGTCATCGATTGCTGCTGAGTGAGCGATTGCAGCGCGGGCGGAATCGGGTTGGCGGAGACGAACACGCTGTCAGCAGTCAGGGCATCTTTGCCCTGCTTCACCACCACTTGTTCCATGCGTCCAGCCAGCGCCGTGAGAGCAAATACGCAAGCGATGATCAAGGTCAGCGCCACAGAAATGGGCCACAACTGACCGTGACGAATCTCGCTCAGACTCCAGCGAATTAAACGCTGATTGAGCGCGGGGGCAGAGGTCTGACTCATGTACGCTCCTCCAGCATGCCTGCTTGCATGTGGAAACGGCGGTCACAGCGTGCCGCCAGTTTCGGATCGTGCGTCACCAGCACCAGCGTGGTGCCATGTTTTGAATTGAGTTCAAACAGCAGATCAATCACTTTGGCGGCCGTTTCCTGATCCAGGTTGCCTGTCGGTTCATCGGCAAACAGCACCTGCGGGCCAATCATAAAGGCGCGCGCCAACGCGACCCGTTGCTGCTCACCACCAGAAAGCTGCCCCGGTGAGTGATGAATGCGATGTTCCAATCCGACAGACGCCAGCAGCGCGGTCGCGCGGTCGCGATCTTCGGCCTCGCCTTTCAGCAAACATGGCAGCGTGACGTTTTCCAGTGCCGAAAGGCTGGGAATCAACAGAAAGCTCTGGAACACAAAGCCGACCGATTCACTGCGGATCGCCGCACGCGCTTCGTCATCAAGTTCAGACAGTGCCTGCCCGAGTAAGTGAACTTCTCCGTGGCTTGGCGTATCTAACCCGGCAAGCAGTGTCATTAAGGTCGACTTGCCCGCGCCAGAAGTACCGACGATGGCAACGCTTTCGCCCTGATGAATCTGCAGATTCACCTCTTTAAGGATTGTTAATTGCTCCTGATTGGTGGAGACTACTTTGGACAACGATTGAGCTGAAATAACAGGTGTTTGCATGATTCGACGACTTTCCTTGATTCTTGTTCTTTTCTTTTCCGCTAGCGCTAGTAGTAACACACTCTTAATACTTGGCGATAGTTTAAGCGCTGGCTACCAGATGCCGATTGAGCAAGCTTGGCCCAGTTTACTGAGCCGCGCCTTGAAGGGAAAAGGCAAAAATGTTTCTGTTGTTAACGGCAGCATCTCCGGTGATACCACGGGTAACGGCCTGGACCGCCTGCCTTCATTGCTGAAACAGCATCAACCGGATGCGGTTCTGATCGAACTCGGCGCTAATGATGGCTTACGCGGTTTTCCACCGAATGTGGTCGAGAACAACCTGCGCAGCATGATTGACCAGATTCAGGCCACCCAGAGTAAAGTCATTCTGATGCAAATTCGTATTCCGCCCAATTACGGCAAGCGATACAGTGATGCCATTGCCAAGCTCTACCCGACACTGTCGGACGAAAAAGCCGTTCCATTGATTCCGTTTTTTCTTGAGCAAGTCATCGTCAAACCAGAATGGATGATGAAGGATGGCTTGCATCCGAAATCGGAAGCTCAACCTTGGATTGCCGATTACATGGCAAAACAACTCGCACCGCTACTCTGAGTGCTGCTTACCTTTTCTTTCCAGATTCCGCCCCACTATTGCGGTGGAATCTGCCTTCCTTGTTTAAAATCCCAGTTTTTAATGGTCTAGCTCAATAAAATTTACGCAGCTTTACGATATTGTTAACGCTTCCCCTAATGTAATGAAACAAAGGTGATCATCAATGCGCATTGAGCCCGTTATTCAGGGTGTAGTGGCCCGCACCGCTCATCCACTTGGCTGTGAACAAGCTGTTTTACAACAAATTGAGTACGTTAAATCGGCAAAACCGATCACACAGGGGCCCAAACGCGTTCTGATCCTCGGGGCGTCATCCGGATTCGGTCTGGCGGCACGCATTGCACTCACATTCGGCGGAGCCAAAGCCGATACCATCGGCGTATCCTTTGAGCGCGGCCCGTCAGACAAAGGTGTCGGCAGCGCTGGCTACTTCAATAATCTGGCGTTCAAGAAGCAGGCCGATCGAGAAGGCCGTATCGCCATCAACATCAATGGCGACGTGTTTTCTACACAAGTCCGTGAACAAGTCATCGAAGCGATTGAAACCTATTTTGAAGGCGAAGTGGATCTGGTGATTTACAGTATCGCCAGTGGCATGCGCCGCAAACCCGGCAGCGAGGATTTCTGGCGCTCAGCAATCAAACCCATCGGTGAGCCCGTATCTGGCGCTGCCATTCTGCTGGAAAATGATAAGTGGGTCGATGCCACTTTAGAGCCTGCCAACGAAGAAGAGATCGATAGCACGCTGCGTGTTATGGGCGGTGAAGACTGGGAAGACTGGATCGATACGTTAATCAACACCGAATCTGTTGCTCAAGGCTGTAAAACCATCGCGTTTTCTTATGTGGGCCCTGAGATTACCCACCCTATCTACCTGGACGGTACGCTCGGCCGGGCGAAAATCGATCTGCACCAAACCAGCCATTCGCTCAATCTTAAACTGGCGAATTTTGACGGCGGAGCCTACGCGACCGTGTGTAAAGCCCTCGTGACCAAAGCCAGCGTATTTATTCCGGGTCTCAGCCCGTACCTGCTTGCTTTGTATCGAGTAATGAAAGAGAAAGGTACGCACGAAGGCTGTATCGAGCAGATGCATCGTCTGTTCAGTGACAAGCTGTATGGCAAAACTCCCGTACCCGTTGACGGTGAACGCTTGGTTCGTATGGACGATTGGGAACTCAATCCTGATACGCAAGAGCGAGTGCGCCAGTTGCTGTCGGATATGAACGGTGACAACTTTAAGCAGGTTGGCGATTACGCCGGGTTCAAAGCGGAGTTTCTGCGTCTCAACGGGTTTGGGTTTGACAATGTCGACTACGATGCAGACATCGACTTAGAACGCTATAAGTAATTTCGCGAGTCGTTCGTGACAATTTCTGTCAATTTGTGAAGGTCCCGAGTATTTGTCGGGACTTTTTTTGTCGAACAATAAAGCTGTTCATATACTGATAAAGACGTGCTGCAACCCTAAGCAGCGCGCATGCTGAGCAAGGATTGTTCAGATTCCTCTGCCGACTTTCAAAGGATTGACTGTATGTCGAGAATCAATACGCATGCATTAACTGTCCCCCAAGATATGCTGAGTGGCTGGCAAACCATCGTTAACCTGCTTGCCGATATCCTCCATGTTCCTGCCGCGCTGATCATGCGCATCCATGATGAAGAAATAGAAGTATTCTGCGCCAACAACAACGTTCGTCAGCCCTATCACAGCGGAGATACGGAGGCATTAGGCCACGGTCTGTACTGTGAAACGGTGGTGCACAGCCGCAAAGAGCTTGTGGTGCCAAACGCGCTCAACGACCTGAAATGGCGGAAGAATCCGGATATCGCACTGGGTATGGTCGCTTATTGCGGCATCCCCATTCTGTGGCCCAACGGAGACGTTTTCGGCACGATTTGCGTGCTCGACAACAAAGAGAATTTTTTCACCCCGACTTATCGGCAGCTACTCCATTGTTTTCGCACCGCGGTTGAGTCTCAGCTCACCGTGATTTATCAGCATCACAAACTAAAACTGCTGAACGATGATTTACAGACCAGAATTCAAATTCGCACTCAGGACCTGGCCGATCTGAATTACTCACTGAATCAGGAAATCGATAAACGTAAAGCCGCCGAACAACTGGTCGCTTTTCAACTGCATCATGACAGCGGTACGGCCTTCTTAAACCGCACAGGATTAGAATCCGAGCTGGAACAAGCGTTGCAAAGCAAGCAACCACTTGCATTGATATACATTGGTTTTGCCAATGCTCGTCATCTGCAGTCACGTCTCGGCTATCAGCGCTGGGAGCAGGTACTTAAACGCTATCGTGAACGCGTGGGTCATTTTGAAGGTGTAGAGATAGTCACTGCCAGACCGAGCGTCACCGATCTCATCTTGTTGGTGAAATCGGCATCGCTCGACAGAACCTTAGAACTGCTGTGCCATCGCTTAACCGGGATCCATCAGGCTGAATTTCAGCTTGACCGCGAACGGTTCCATCTCAACGCGTATATTGGCATTGCAACCAGTGCAGACAGCGACAACAGCAGTGAATTAATTCAGTACGCCACAGAGGCGATGCAAACTTGTAAAGACTCCGGCTACTCGTTTTACTATCACTCGCAATCGGCGTTCGATAATGTCTCGTCGGCCAATGCGTTTGAAAGCTACCTGCTTCAGGCGTTGCAGAACGATGATTTATTGCTCTCTTTCCTGCCTAAAGTTGCGCCGGATTCTCGTCGCTGGCTTGGAGCGCAAACGTTATTGCGCTGGAGCCATCCTCTGCTCGGAGACGTCTCCCACGAAGCGTTAATGACGATGGCGGAACAAAATGGACTGATGTTTGAACTTGGCCATTTCATTTTGCGCCACACCATTGAAACAGCGAGTCGCTGGCGTACCGCCTATCCGGATCTGAAACTCACTGCCAGCATTTCGGCGGTCCAACTGCAAAATGGCCAATTGGCACAGCAAATAGAGGCGCTGCTGAACGCGCACGATGTGCTGCCATCTCAACTCGACTTGGAGATCAACGAAAGCGCTTTGCTGTCTGACGAAGTGGTGGCACGTAATTCTCTGCAAGCCTTGCATGATTTGGGCGTGCATTTGACATTAAGCGAATTTGGCTCCGGCTTTGCTTCATTCCATCATCTGAAGAAATACCCGTTTGATGCGATCAAAATCGATAAGACGTTCATTCAGCAGCTTGTCAGCAACAGCGAAGATCAGGAAATCCTGCGCTCGGTGATTCATGTTGCTCAGAAACTTCATCTTGAAGTCGGCGTTGAAGGGGTTGATAGCCCAGAGCTGGACGCGTTTCTTGTCGAGGAAGGATGCGATTCTGCGCAAGGTTATTTGTACAGTCGCCCGATTGCCACAGAAGAATTTGAATTGGCCATGCTGAACCAAAGTTACTCGTTTGCCCCTTTGGGAAACGGAACCAGTCAGGCGGCAAAGTAAACCAGCTTATAGCGCCAACAAACGCCAATCGCTCTATCGCAGGGCATCAATTAAAGGTTTCCCCTCTGGTTTGAATTGCTTATCATCCCTTTACTCATAGGTGGGCGCTCCCTATAATCGCCCCCTTTTCTCTTTCTCAATGAGCGATAAACGAGATGGATTTATTAACATCTATACTGAAAAAACTCGAAAAACAGAATTACCGAGCGTATCAGCAAATTAAAGGCCAATATGATTTTGGTGACTATACCCTGTATATCGACTACGTTCAGTCGGATCCTTACGCATCCGCATCTCGTCTGCGCGCCACCCGCGCCTGGTCTTTGACCGGCTTGGATTGGCTACGCGAAAAATCGCCGTCTTATCAACGCGCTGCACGTGACTTTATTGCGCGTTCATTTGCAGAATTTGCCAAGCAGGAAAACTCCATTTCCATTTCGCTGACGGGTCAAACCGTGCTCGACAGCACCTCTGTGGTGTTTAACGATCACGGTATTGAGCTGCGTTTTCGCATGAGTCTGCCAGCAGAAGGCCGTGATATTCTGGCGAAAAAGGCCCTCAATATCCTGACCTTCCACATGCCGAAGTTTATTCGCCGCGCCACTATCGAACGTGAACTGGACAAAGAGGCTCTGATTCAGCACTGCGAAATCATCGAAGATCAGGATGCATTGCGTGCCCAACTGACAGACAAAGGCCTGGTAGCGTTTGTCGCCAACGGTAGCGTACTGCCACGTCTGGCTGGTAACTGCGATCTGCCGATGAAAGAAGCTGTTCCTTTTACTGCTCCAAAAGAGTTGGAAGTGACACTGAGCACGCCAAACCAAGGTGACATTAGCGGTCTGGGTATTCGCAAAGGTATCACTCTGATTGTCGGCGGCGGCTTCCATGGTAAATCGACCCTGCTGACAGCGCTGGAGCGCTCAATTTACAACCACATTCCGGGTGATGGCCGTGAACGTATCGTGACCGATGGCAATGCGATGAAGATTCGCGCCGAAGACGGCCGCTGCGTACACAACCTGAATCTGTCGAATTACATTAACCATCTGCCGATGGCTAAGAATACCAGCGATTTCAGCACGCAAGATGCGTCTGGATCGACGTCTCAGGCCGCCTGGTTACAGGAATCGATTGAAGCCGGTGCAACGACGCTGCTGATTGACGAAGATACATCAGCAACCAACTTTATGATTCGTGATGAACGTATGCAGGCGCTGGTCAGTAAAGGCGATGAACCTATCACGCCGCTGGTTGACCGTATCGGTCAGCTGCGTGATGAACTCGGCATTTCAACGCTGGTTGTTATGGGCGGTTCTGGCGACTATCTGGATGTGGCAGACACCGTGATTCAGATGCACGATTACCAAGCGGTGGATGTGACAGAAAAAGCACAGCAAGTGATTGCCCAGCACCCAACCGAGCGTCGCAACGAGTGTGAAACGCCACTGGCAACTTTCCCGCCGCGTTCATTCAATCGTGCAGCTCTGCAAAAAATTCTGGTTGATGGCAAATTCCGTGTGTCAGCGAAAGGGGTTGACGCACTGCGTTTCGGTAAGGAGTTTGCAGATATCTCTGCGCTGGAGCAGTTGGAATCTGCATCTGAAGTGAATGCAATCGGCTGGCTGTGGTTCCAACTGGCGCAATTACCGGGTTGGTCGAAAAATCCGGCCAAAGAGATGGCAGAGATGCTGACTGAGCAGTGGCACACCGCGATGCCAAATCACGGCGATCTGGCGAAACCACGCATTCTGGATGCGATGGCTGCATTAAACCGCATGCGCAAATCGCAGTTTAAAGCGTAAGTCTCTTAAACCGTAAGCCAATAAAAACGCCCGCTGATAGTATCGCGGGCGTTTTTTTTTTGGTATTCCCAACAGATTCAGTATTCTTGCCTTAGCACGTTCCAAGCTGCGCACAACACACGAAAACGTTCTGCGTCACCATTATCGCGATCAGGGTGCCAACGCAGTGCCAATTTACGCCACGTTTTACGAATCTCAAACGACGTTGCATCGCCGGGCAGTTCAAACAGGCGCAGCGCTTCACTACGGTTGAGATTGCTGACATCTTCTCCGCCAACAAATCGACGATAACGAGTCCAAAATTCATTGAGCAGCCGCTTCACTTCCCCTTCACTGGCTTCATAATGCTCCCAATGCGTGTAGTAATCACGCAATGGCTCGTCCGGGTCTATGACATGATTGGCGTTACGAAACATCGGCATCAGCACAATATCCATTGCTTCGACCTGAAGCCATTTTTGCGGATAGAGAATTTCCTGCAACTGATACAGCGCATTCATGATCAGAAAGTTGCGTTTAAACAGATCTTTCTCTGGCGCACTGTCTAACACCGGAACCAGTTCTAACTCGCCCAGATGAGCGGCCAAGGTGTGGACTTTCCAGCCGGAGGGCTGTCGCTTCAGCACTTCCAGAATTGGCCATAGCAGCGGATTTTCCATGTACGTTTGGAAAGTTGCGCTCAGCGGTTGTGTTTCAGACATACGATGCTCGTTTTTCAATCCCTTGCATAAATTCAAATCCAAACTCAGCCATTTGTCGAGTTGCACTTTTCTTTACTATGCAAGTTTTTGAACTAGCGTCTGTTTCTGATGCAACGCTGACACAATAAAAAGCCAGCATCACGCTGGCTTTTTTACCATTAAGTAGGTAATGCTTAGATTACGCCCAGCTCACGCAAGCGTTCCATCAGGTAGCTGTGCGCTGTGTAACGCTCAGACAGTACAACTTCTGGTTTCGGATGCAGGAACAGAGGCAGAGAAATACGCGACTGAGTCTGACGCTCACCCGTTGGGTTGATGACACGGTGCGTTGTGGATGGGAAGTAACCACCCGACGCTTCCTGTAGCATGTCACCAATGTTGATGATCAGGTTGCCAAAGTCACACGGTACATCGATCCATTCACCATCACTGCCCATCACCTGCAAACCAGGTTCGTTTGACGCAGGGAGAACCGTCAGCAGGTTAATATCCTCATGCGCCGCCGCACGAATCGCCCCCGGCTCTTCTTCACCACTCATTGGCGGGTAATGCAGCACACGCAGCAGCGTTTTTTCACTGCCGTTGATCATCTCAGACAGCGCAATGGAAAAGCGTTGCTGAACTTCAGCAGGTGCATGAGCTTCAACCCAGCTCAATAACTCAGAAGCAAATGCGTTCGCACGGTCATAATAATCCAGAATCTGCTCTTTCAGCTCTTGCGGGATCTGACCCCAAGGGTAAACATGAAAGTACTCTTTGATGTCTTTCACTGTATGGCCCTTCGCCACTTCAGATACGCTTGGCGGGAAATAACCGTCCTGAGTTTCTACGTTAAATTGGAACTCGTTTTTACGCTCAGACATAAAAAATTGGTACCAGTTTTCGTAGATGGACTCGACCAGCTCTTTTGGAATCGGGTGGTTTTTCAGAACACCAAATCCGGTTTCACGCAGTGACTTTACAAATTGCTCTGCGGCATCCGGAGCAAGATAATCGACAGTTTCCAGTTTCATGACTTTACTTTTTTGTTATGGGATTTGAACGCGGGATTTTAAAAGTCACCATGGGGTAAATCAAACTTTAATGAAATGATCATGTTTGAATGCGCTGAATCTGAGCGACTAACTACACTTTCAACAGTAAACGTTTACGTAACACTGACTCGAACGCGTGAAAACACAATTGAACGGCGTTCATAATAATGGCAACATAGGTACGTTACTTCACAAGGGAATGATAACCACATGAATTTTCCGAAAAGTTTGATTGGTTTTACGTTGGCGTATGCCTTGGTGTTCGTGTTCTCCGCTATTGCTCCGTCCTCTCGTGCCGTGTGGATTGCTGAAATTCTGCCAGCGATGCTGATCCTCGCCGGGATCTGGTGGGTTTCCAGCCATCAGCGATTAAGCAAAACGGCTTACTTCCTGATGTTTATCTGGCTGACTCTGCATACGATCGGGGCTAAATATACCTTCGCAGAAGTGCCGTTTGACTGGTTCAACCAACTGATTGGGTCAGAGCGCAATAACTTTGACCGAGTTGCGCATTTTGCTATCGGTTTATACGCCTACTCGATTGCGGAATATCTAATACGCCGCCAGTTGGCCAACCGTTGGATTGCCGGCGCCTTTGCTCTGTTCTGCATCATGAGTATCGCAGCGGGCTATGAAATTATTGAGTGGTGGTACGCTGACTTGGCAGGCGGTGAAGAAGGCATCGCGTTCCTGGGTTCACAAGGTGATATTTGGGATGCGCAAAAAGACATGCTATGCGATACCCTTGGTGCAATAACGGCACTGTTTATCATGAGTTGGCAGTGCCGCGTGCAACCCAAGCGCTTTGCTGTCGTCTCTTGAACCGCTTTTTAGAAATCCGATTAAGGAGCCAAACGGCTCCTTTTTTTATCTCTTAACTTTATCTCTTAACGAGGTGTGTTTTGTTCTATCCAGGCGAGGTAAGGATTAAAACCGTCCACAATCGGCACTTGCACAATCTGAGGCACCTCGTAACAGTGTAGCTGTTCGATTTCCTGCTCCAGCTCGGCATAGCAGGCTTTACGCGTTTTAATGATCAGCAGAATTTCTGAGTCACAGCACACTTCGCCATTCCACAGGTAGTGACTTTGAATTGGCATACTTTGCACACAGGCGGCTAACTGTTTTGACAACAAACTGTGAGTGATTTGCTGAGCGTTCTCCTGGCGGTTTGTGGTGGTCAATACAATACAGAAATCATGGTTGTCCATCTAAGCCTCCTCGCTTTGCAGCGTATTGATGCGTTTCACTCGCTAACCAGAAACAGCATATACCGAAATATCGTATTTCGTCAGTGCATCGACCTAAAGCTGAGAGCCCGGCATTGACCAGTAAAACCATTTGTAGCCAAATGGCTAACTCACTGTTAATGCAACCGGTAGCATTGTTAATTATGAAATCACTCTCAAAATCAGCACAAACCTTGTCACTGTAACAGTACGTGGCCAGGAATCGGATTATTCTAAAACCATAATTAAATACATTTGATTCTTTTATCGCTGCCGAGTATTTCTCTATGACTAAAAACTACGACGACATTTCATCCACCGATGGTTGCCCTCTTTGCCAACACGACGAATATTTTGTTTCACAAGACGGGGAAAAGTTTATCTGCGGACAATGCGGATTTAAAACTGACCACCTGAAAAGCATCCAGATGCAACTGAGTTTGTTGCAAAGTGCTTCAGCGCTACGTTGCCCATCGACACACAGAAAAACCATGCATTAAAAGTGCGTTAGCAAACATACTCTGTGAGATGTTCTAGTTTTGACAGGATCACGACTTCATCGTAAGTCGTTCGGTTTGAGGGGTTTACTGGTTGCACCTGAAACGTTGTGACGCCAGCCAAGACCCCGGCTTCCACTCCTTTTGCCGTATCATCAACGTAAATGCACTCATCTAAGAGAAATCCCATATTCATCGCGCAATAGCGAATCAAGTCCGGCTCGGGCTTCCAGCTGTTGGCTTCAAACGCGGAAAACACTTTGCCGGTGAAATACGGCATTAAGCCAGCTAATTGAAGAATGGATTCGATTTTTTTCCGGGGAGCATTGGAGGCGACGCAAAACTCAATATCGTGGTTGCTCAGCGTATCCAATAAAGTAATCACGCCGTCCATCGGTTTCAGTTCAGCAGCAAAGAGAGTTTCCAACTCTTCGCGATAGCGGGTTTCCAGCACGTCAATATCCGCGCTCATACCAGCCAATTCCAAGGTAGTATTGAGAATGTCGGCGATCTTGCCGCCTTCAAAATTCTGCGCGATGTCTGAAATAGATAATTCAGCACCAAGATCGTTGAAAATACGGACTAATGCCTCGCAGCACAGGCGCTCGCTGTCAACTAAGGTACCTTCACAGTCAAAAATAACGCAGTTCGTTTTTTTGTCAGCCATATACGCTCCTCTTTACAAGCAGTGTATACGGCAGAGGGACAGGCGAAACAACGCATTAAAGGAAATGAAACCGCTCTCACACAGTGAACATCAATTTATCAACCGACATCACTTTTCTGGCTTTGCACACCAAGCGTTGTCTTAACAGTGTCACATCATTGGGGATCAAAGCTCGATGAATACATCACCGCTAAATGCATGATTCTGAAGCCATTTCGCTACCACGGCATTGGCGAACTCACGTTCATCGCCGAATGCGCTCACGGAACGTACTACAACATCCGACAACAAGACGGCATCAGCTTGCGCGGTAAGAATCGCAGCCGCCACAGGCTCTGACTCGGAGAAACCCAGATAAAGGGCACAAGGTTCGGAATAGATGATTTGAGTAAAGAATTCGACCAGCAGGTTTTGTTCCTCTTCACTGGCCATCTGTGAGGCTTGCAGCAGAGCAAACATAATGGTCAGTCGATGGAAATCAACTAAATAGATGTCATCCAGCTTGCCTTGAACAGGTTGGTCAAACAGAGGCTGAGTTTGTCGCTGCTCGCTCAACGTTTGGTATAGTGCGCGCCCTTTAATGCTTTCCGGCGTTGGATACTCTACGTCAACTTGACTCCAGAGCCACTGGTTTTTGATTTCAACAATCGCGTGAGATGACGGCGTCATAAGGCGTACTTCTTATCGTTAACAAAAGTTCAAGTGCTGGCCATCCATCAAACATCGAGTGAAACAGTTGGCAAAGCGTCGCAAACCCGGAGTCTAGCACAATTCTTGTCTGTTTTTATCGAAACATACTGCTATCATAAATCCAACACGAACAGTTGGAATTATAAAATGATCAAGAAATTAGCCGTGGTTTCCCTTTGCACTCTCGCTCTTGCCGCTTGTGACAGCTCAGAAGTCGGCGATGTGAGTCTGGGCGTGTTTACGACCCAAGATATTAAGCTCAACAACCTGACTGACCCTGATGTCCCTGGCGTGACTTGCCACATTGCCAGCATTGAAGCAGATCTGAGTCTGGCTGATCCTTCCGATTCTTCGATTTCTTGCCGTCAAACGGGCGAAATCACACCAGAGATGATCGCGAAAATCGACAAGTCGAAAGCGGGCGATGTCGTGTTTAAAAAATCGAAAAGCATTTTCTTCAAAACCATGAAGATCCGTCGAATTTTCGATGCACAAACACAAACACTGATGTACGTCTCTTATTCAACCAAAGAGACATCAGGCAGCTTCAAACACAGCCTGTCGACCGTTCCATTATGGGGAACCAAAGCTTACAACGCGTTCCCAGCCCCTACCGACAAGTAATTATTGTATAAAAAGAGAGCGACTTGATCTGAGTCGCTCTTTTATGTCGTAAAATTGAAACTTCAAATAAATTTTTGTGATATTATTCGCGAAAATTTTTCACCATCGCCCACTTAACACATGAAGTTTCCTGGACAGCGCAAATCTAAGCATTATTTTCCCACGCACGCTCGTGATCCGTTGGTTAATCAAATCCAACAATCTACTCATCTCCATCGCCCTACTGTCGTGGGTGTCGGCCAGACTATCGTTGATATTGAAGCGCGTGTGGATAATGAATTCTTAGAAAAATATGACCTGAGTAAAGGACACTCTCTGGTACTGGAAGAGAGTAAAGCCGATGCGCTTTACGACGAACTGGTAGAACGCGGACTGATCACGCACCAATACCCGGGCGATACCATCGGTAACACCCTGCACAACTACTCTGTGCTGGCAGACAGTAAATCTGTGCTGTTGGGGGTGATGTCCAAAAATATCGAGGTCGGGTCTTATGCGTATCGCTATTTGTGCCGCACTTCCTCACGCATGAACCTGAACCACCTGCAGACTGTGGACGGCCCGATCGGACGTTGCTACACGTTGATCTCAGAAGACGGTGAACGCACTTTCGCCATCAACGAAGGTCACATGAACCAACTGCATCCAGAAAGCATTCCGGAAGAGGTGTTTGATAAAGCATCAGCGCTGGTTGTTTCCTCTTATCTGATGCGTGGCAAGCCTGAAGATCCAATGCCAAAAGCCGTGCAACGTGCCATTGAAATTGCCAAAGCGAAATCCGTACCTGTGGTGCTGACTCTCGGCACTAAGTACGTGATCGAAGGTAATGAAAAATGGTGGCAGGACTACCTGAAAGAGCATGTCACGGTTCTGGCGATGAACGAAGAAGAAGGTGAAGCGCTGACAGGCGAGAAAGATCCGCTTCTCGCTGCTGACAAAGCACTGGAATGGGTGGATTTGGTGCTATGCACCGCCGGTCCGGTTGGCCTGTACATGGCAGGTTATGTTGACCAAGCGGTGAAACGCGAAACCGAACTGCCGCTTCTGCCGGGTAATATTGCTGAGTTCAATAAATACGAATTCAGCCGCGCGATGCGCCAGCAAGATTGCGACCATCCACTGCGTGTTTATTCACACATCGGCCCTTATCTGGGCGGCCCGCTGGAAATCAAAAATACCAATGGCGCCGGCGATGGAGCATTGTCCGCCTTGTTGCACGACATGGCAGCAAACAGCTACCACCTTCGCAACGTGCCGAATTCAGCCAAACATGACCGTGAATACCTGACGTACTCTTCGCTGTCGCAGGTGTGTAAGTACGCTAACCGCGTCAGCTATGAAGTGTTGACGCAGCACTCACCGCGTCTGTCTCGTGCTCTACCTGAACGTGAAGACAGTCTGGAAGAGACTTACTGGGATCGTTGATACCCTGCGCATTACCTGCATTGGTTATAAAAAGCGGCTTTATGCCGCTTTTTTTGTGGTTTAAATTTGCTAACACAAATCATTATCAAATCAAACTCTGTTGCGTCAAAATCATGCGCATACGCACGCTTATTATTTACATAAAATTTCATAATTGAGACATTCTTTCGTAAAGTATATAGTTGACGCTTAAAAGAAATATATTAATAAATTTGTTATCAACACCTTCTATTTCCCTATTTAGTTGCTTTAACATTGATTGCTCAGAATCCAAATGATTCAGTAGAGCCAGGTGCATTGATATGTCATTGACGCAGGAGAAAACCCCGCACTTAGTCAATATGTTTTCGGACGCTCACCAAAAGCGTTTGGTCCATATTTTTGACGTCTTTAGTGAAGGGATTTTTCACATGGATGAACAGGGTTGTATGACGTTTTACAACCCAGGCTTTTATCAACAATTTGGTTTTAACGCCTCCACCATCACACTCAGCGAATGGTATTCTGTCGTGCACCCGCAAGATAGAATTCAGCTCGAAGAACGAGTCAACGACCATGTGATCCACGAAGGTCGCGTTACCACCCAATATCGCGCACGTAAGACGAATGGACAGTATGTCTGGATTCTTGGCACCGCGGTGACCAAGGAGCACGACGGCGAAACATTTATGGTCGGCAGTCATCGTGATATTTCCGACCAGAAACTGATGGAGTCGTACCTCAATCAGGCCGCCTTTTATGACAATGTTTCGGGCTTGGCGAACGCAACCAAACTCCTTAAAGACATTGACCAGATAAAGCTTAACGAGGCTCAGTCCGGCACACTGGTTTACATTCAGATTGACGACATCAAATCGTACCTAAACCAATACGGTACCGAAGTCGTTCAGCACATTCTGCACCATTTGATATCCGCGCTGAATACCATAACCAGCCACGATACTGAATTCTATCGGGTTCGTTCTGATGATTTTGCCATCCTGCTTAACCACCCGGTCAGTAGTGAAAACCTGACGGCACTGTGCCAGGACATACTCGAGCGCTACTCAAAATCAGCGCAGGAGCACGGTCATCTGTTCGGAGACAGTATGAGCATCGGGGTGTATCCGGAGTTTTCTTCCGAGTACAGCGCCGAACAAATCATCAATATCGCCTCTCGTACATGTCAGTACGCGGGTGAGAAAAATCGCTCACGCATCGAGATCTACAACGGCAAAACTCAGCGCGCGGTTGATCGCTTCTTCTACATTGAACGAGGTTTGAAAGAGGCACTGCAGTCCCGCTCTTTATCCGTCAAGTTCCAACCGATTCTCAACGCACAAAGCGGCCAGGTGTCGAGCTTTGAAGCATTGGTTCGCTGGCGTTCGAAAGAGTTTGGCGAAATATTTCCGGATGAGTTTATCCCGGTTGCGGAAAAGAAGGGCTTGATCACCGAACTGGGTTATCAAGTGTTTGAAAAAGCATGCGAATTCATCAGCCGTTACAACCAGGTCAATGGTGTGAACATTCGCGTGAATATCAACGTCTCCGTTTTGCAGCTCCTCAACAGCACATTTCCATCTAACATCAAAATGATGGCGGATGAAGCCGGCATTGCCCCTAAGTCGATTGTGCTCGAGCTGACGGAAACGGTTATTCTCGATGGCAACAAAAATGCGTTACACCAACTCGATACACTGAGTAAAATGGGGTTTCAGCTCTCTCTGGATGATTTTGGCGCAGGATTGAGTTCGATCCACAGTTTCTTTGATCTGCCACTCAATCAGATCAAGATTGACCGCTCGATGGCGACCAAAACACTGACCAATCGTGCATCAGAACAATACCTGAACTTCATTATTCAGCTTTGCCGCAGTAAAGGGGTCGATATCGTCATTGAAGGTATCGAAAACAGCGGCATGTACCAGAAGTTTCGAGAAATGGGCGCTTCTTACCTGCAAGGCTACTGGTTCTCCAAGCCGTTGTCGCTGGCCAGTGCGAGCCGTTATACGCTTTCAAGTAACCTGACCTCTGGTTAAACCACAGGGTGTGAAGTAGCTCCGATAACCTTTCATGGTCATAAATCCTTCATCTAAGTGACTGGATTTTAGTGAGATTGCTCCATAATATCGCCGAAACATACGGAAGTGTTTCAGGCGCATGATCCTCAATCAAACCCCAATTTCCACATCGTCGTCCTTTAATCTGGAGGTCAAGTGCCTTCTGTTTACACTCGTCATCGTATTTCTTATCAATACTCCGATGCGCTATGTGAAATCTGACAAAGAATCCGATTTCGCCGTCCAGCTTAAAACACTGGAGGAAACATTGATCCTCAAACGCAATCTGGCCGCCAGCTTTCTTGCTATTGGTGACTCGCAAGTCGCCGAACAATATTTTGATTCTAAGTCCGCATTCCTTGACCTATCAAAGCAACTCCTCTCAGCGCAATCATTGATTAAGTCGATGGAAATCGTTTCAAAGAACCCGCCTTCCGGTTATCGCTATTCAAAATGGATCAATGCTTATAACAACTACTACTCAAGCAGCCTCAATCGCCAACAAACCCAACTGCTTATCGCGCCTCAATGGGGTGTATTTACTGAGTTTAAAGCCATTTACCGCGACCAACGTCATATCGGTTACCTGGTGCTTGAGATCCATCTGAAAGAATTTTCTGATATTGGCAGAGACAGCATGCTGCTGGTTAACGATGTGGGTACGGTCTACTCCAGTTCTCGTGTCGGCATCGAGAGTATGAGCAATCTGGGCGATACTTTTCCTAAAGTGTGGCAGGATTTACAGCGCAGTAGCCGCTTTGCCGGGTTATTGGAGTATGACGACTTCAGCTTTATTTACCGTAAGTTAGATCTGATCGATAACAGCAAAACTTATCTGGTGAAAGTTGTCGATAATCACGAACTGGTTCCGCCCTATTTCTACCTGATTCTTATGTTTGGCAGTATTACAGCCGGTGTCAGCCTCTACCTCTATCGCATTCGCAAAGACAAGCTGGAGCTGAGCAAAATCACTTTCACCGATGAACTTTCCGGGCTGCATAATCGGCACTATCTGAAAAAAGTCAGTCGTCAATTGACGCCAGACGGCCGCTATTACTTGTGCATTCTCGATATCGACCATTTTAAATCGGTGAACGATAAGTATGGTCATGATATCGGCGACCAAGTCATTAAGCGTGTGGCCTCCGTCATTAAAAGCCGCATCCGTTTAACCGATTATGCGTTCCGCTTTGGCGGTGAAGAGTTTGTGGTGGTGATCAAAACCGATTCAACAGAACAGGCCGTACGTATCTTCGATCGAATTCGCGAAGATGTTGCGCGCTTTGTTCAGGCTCCTAAAGTGACGATTTCCGGTGGCGTCTGGCCGGTTATAGAATCTGTCGACGATGCCATTAAGCAAGCCGACCGCTTACTTTACATGGCCAAAGAAGGCGGACGTAATACCATTTTGAGCGAAGCGGCTTAACTCGACACCAAAAGAAACAGGCAGACGCGATTGCTGTCTGCCTGTTTATCTACCCGATACAAAGCGCTTATGGTTCTGAAGAGATGCGCTTGCGCGTCCGCCATAAGCCGAGCGCCAGCAGCGATGCAAACCCAGCCAGCCCCAAAGAACCACCTCCACCGCCACTGTCCGACGACGTCGAACTCAGACCGAGATAAGCCAAGCGTTTCGCATCAGTCGCCGTAAAGGCAGGTGTTTCCGTTCCGGCCAGCACGCTGTTAATCCAACTGGTGTAATCGTACACTTCGGTAAACACGGCATC
>ERZ1673961.91-NODE-91-length-44843-cov-5.940855_pt1 | contig 44843 bp, 42 predicted proteins | sample MGYA00580189_ERZ1673961 | MGnify/ENA primary metagenome ERZ1673961 (study PRJEB41334, sample SAMN05608105) | rock metagenome | biome: terrestrial subsurface; feature: shale formation; material: shale | place: USA: Pennsylvania ... | reverse complement strand
CAAGTGCTGAATGTCACACTTTTTCTGTCAATAGGGGCTTGGTGAACACTTACGAATTAGCGGAATAAAAAGCGACAATACGAACATCAAGAAGGCCAGTAAATTCCAACTTTAAACGTCACGTTTATTTTTCTTGCTCGGTCAGAAAACGGTATTTGATGGTATTCAGTTGCGACATTTCCTTGTTGTTCTGAATGTTATTTTTGGAGAAATTGATCATGAAATCACACAGCGAAACGGCTATGGCCGATAACGCAGAAAAAGCGCCAAATGAAGCACGCCGCGACGTACTTAAATTAACGGGCGCAGGTTTAGTTGCATTAGGAGTAGGTACGATGACTTCAAGTAAAGCGATCGCGCAATCGGAACTCAAACTGAGTGACGAGTGGGACAAAACATTTGCCAAGAGCGACAAAATAGACCAACAGAAAGTGACATTTAAGAACCGTTACGGGATCACTCTGGCGGCTGATTTGTACCAACCTAAAAATGCCAGCGGTAAGCTTGCAGCCTTAGTCCTGAGCGGCCCGTTTGGTGCCGTGAAAGAGCAATCTTCCGGCCTTTATGCGCAGACGATGGCTGAACGTGGCTTCGTCACTATCGCATTTGACCCGTCTTACACTGGCGAAAGTGGTGGTGAGCCTCGTAATGTGGCTTCACCGGATATCAACACTGAAGATTTCAGTGCCGCGGTCGATTTTGTTGGCTTGTTGCCAAATGTGGATCGCGAACGTATTGGTGTTATTGGTATTTGCGGCTGGGGTGGTATGGCTCTCAATGCGGTTGCTATCGACAAACGCGTGAAAGCCGTGGTGACCAGCACCATGTATGATATGACACGTGTGATGTCTAAAGGCTACTTCGATAGAGCAACGTACCGCTGCATTAGAACAGCTTGGCCAACAGCGTTGGGCTGATGCCGAAAAAGGTGAACCCGCTTATGGCCCGGTATCTCTTGAGCTTAAAGGTGGCGAACCTCAGTTTGTGGTGGAGTACGCAGCTTATTATAAATCGCCTGAACGTGGCTTCCATCCTCGCGCGATTAACTCGAATGCATCATGGACAGTCACGACTCCATTGTCGTTCATGAACATGCCCATCCTGACGTACATCGCAGAAATTTCGCCACGCCCGGTGCTGTTTATTCACGGAGAGAAGGCGCATTCGCGTTACTTTAGTGAAACAGCATACGAAGCGGCCGCAGAGCCGAAAGAGCTGATGATTATCCCGGGTGCCAACCACACTGACCTTTACGATCAGATGGATGTCATTCCATTCGACAAAATTACCGCATTTTTTAAGCAGCATCTTGCATAAAAAATAGGTTACACTGTTGCCAGTTGAGCGCCTCGACGGGGCCTGCTGGCAACAGAACTCAGATTCTGATTCAATTCTTATAACGATAACTCAATAATTTTTCTAATAAAGTCATTCAAGATTCTACACAAATAGCTAAATTCTCAAATGGTATGATTCGTTGAATCAAACCCTGAAACAACTTTATGAAAAATATGGTTAGTTGAGGTTGCTATTCCCAATGGAAACACCAAACGAAAAAGTTGTCATTAACTCGCGCTTCCTGTTCGATGTGGTAGAGAGAAGCTTAACCGACGCGTATGACGAGAAAATCATCATCGGCACTAATGAAGCACAAATACTTTCACTGTTGGTCAACCATCCCAATTTAGTGCTGAGCAGAGAAGAGATCTACCGGCAGGTATGGACGGAACGAGGCGGCAAAGTGGATGATTCAAGCCTGACGCAGTCTATCTCGTTGCTGCGTAAGATGTTGGGCGATAAGGCAACGAAACCCGAATACATCAAGACCGAGTCGCGCATCGGTTATCGGTTCATTGCACCGGTTGATCCGCTGTATTCTGAGATTCCGCTGGACGATCTGGTGGAAACCTCACGAGAGGAGGGAGCAGAGTCTGTTAAGTTGAATGGCGAAGCGCAATTCGGTCATCGTTATATCAATACGAAACATGACCCCGTTGATGAAAACGCTCGGTGTGAGGCTTCAAAGCGCCGTTTATCACAACTGGTTACGCCGATTATGGCAGTCCTGCTGACATCGTTGCTTCTCATCGACTTTAACGGTTCGCAAGGCATGCTCTCATACCTTTATCGCAGCATTTTAGAGTGAGCGTTTAGCTGGCTCGATAACGCCACGTTAAACAGAGTAAGCCGCAACAAAAAAAGGGCCTATGGCCCTTTTCACGTTTAAGCGAATTCTTTCACTATTAAGCGGTTCTTGTTGTCACGATTGGCGATCACTTGTTCCCGGTCGTCTATTGCCCCCAGGGTTTTCGCTAAGCGGTCGTACATCACAACATTCACTGTGGCCGCCAGATTCATGCAGCCGTGGGTAGGGATGTAAACCACATGATGAGCCTGATCGACCACCTCTTGCGGCAGTGAGCTATCTTCCGGACCAAACAGATAAATGGCGTTTTCCGGATGCTCAAAATGCGGCAGCGCTGTTGCACCAACCACCAACTCAACGCAGACGATCTCCACGTCGCTGCCAAGGCCTGCGGTGAGTTCGTCCATTTCGACTAAATCGATACGTTCCTGCATGTTTTGTGTATCAGTTTGAAATTTCGCTGCGCGATTGTAGCGGGTGCCGTTGTAACGCACCTGAGTGGCGTTATAGCAGCCTGCTGCGCGCATGACCGCGCCCACATTGGTCGGGCTTTTCGGGTTATGCAGTCCAATAATGACCGTTGACTGTGTTGTCATTGCTGTTGTTCTACTTCTGTATTGCTAAGAGTCGAGCGTAACACTCACGAATGGCGGGATTATCGCTCTAACACGAGCGAAGTGCTAGGCCGGATAGTGCATTTACCGATACAAACCAAGCCATGATTCGAATACCTCACTTAAACAAATCAATCTGTGATTTGATTATTGAGCATAATCGCATTACATTGTGATTTGAATAACAACAATTTTCGCATCAAGAGTAGCATTATGTGGATCTGGCAGCAGGATAACTGGCCTCACTTTATGTGGGATAAGAACACCATCGAACCCATGGTGAGGCAAACACGCCTTAACCAAGGCATCCTGTTGGGTAAAATCACCAGTCAGTCTCAGGATCAAAAGCAAAGTATGCTTGATACTTTACTGGCGAACATCGTCCATTCCAGCGCTATCGAAGGGGAAAGGCTCAATGCGTTTTCGGTGCGCTCGTCGCTGGCGAACCGACTTGGCCTGACGGAAGAAAGACCATTTCCAACCACCGAGCAGACGGATGGTTTAGCCGAAATCATGCTAGACGCTGTTGAGAACCTTGAGACTCCACTGACTCTGGAACGTATTCTCCACTGGCACGACAGGCTTTTTCCTGAAGGTTACACTATGTTTAATCCCGTCATTGGTGGCCAACTGCGTGGTGATGCGCCAATGCAGGTGGTGTCTGGCCGTATCGATAAACCGACAATCCACTTTGAAGCACCGGATCGTGAGCGGCTCGATAACGAACTGGCGATGTTCTTAGAATGGTTCAACAGCTCCAAACAAAACGTTTCGCTTGATCCATTGATCAGAGCGGCCATCACCCATTTATGGTTTGTTACGCTGCACCCGCTGGATGATGGCAATGGACGTATCACGCGCTTACTCACCGACTTGGCGCTCGCTCAGGCCGAGCAGCAATCAGTCCGGTTTTACGCAATGTCGGTGTGCATTCTGGCGAACCGAAAAAGCTACTATGAGATCCTCGAACAGACTCAAAAGGGCGATATAGACATCACGCCCTGGCTGGTTTGGTTTTTTAATACGCTGAATGAAACCTTTGCGGACGTACTGAAAGAGATCGATCAAACCCTATTCAAAACCAACTTCTGGCGTACAGTGGATCAAACCAAACTGACTGCAGAACAGGTTAAGGTCTTGAACCGCATGCTGGATGGTGATTTCGAACAGGGCATCAATACCACCCAATATCATAAAGTTGCCAAAGTCAGTAAACCCACCGCAACCCGCCACTTAGCCGCGCTGGTGGAACTGGGCTGTTTAGTTAAATCCGACGCTGGTGGCCGCAGTACACGATATATGCTGCCAGGCTAAAGGGCTGAATTAGCTTGGATTTATGGAGAATATTCACCTGGTTTAATAATTAAGGCGAAGGCGGTATAGTCTTTAGCTTCAACGCAATAAGGAAGTGAGGGTGGTGGGTTATTGAACTAGATATTTATGATGGGTTTGTTGGCGAGTCCGCTTCCGGCAATCCTTGTGGCCATGGCAGTCTAGGAACGATCGCGGGTATTTTGTCTAAATGTGCAGTTCAACATACTCTCTAAGAAACTGCACGATTAACAAAGCAAATTTAAACTCACCAAGGAAAGCACTGACGATGCCTCTAAGAAAAGCCAAAGTTGATGAATTGGATACCATCTACGCAATGGGGTTCGATGTGTGGAATGGTGGCCTTGGTTTTGAACAATACCTGGCTGGTTGCCGCGATAGTGGAAAGTATCGTTCCGGTACCTGGTATGTGTTGGCTCAAGGCGAGCAAATCGTCGCTTCCCTGATAGTGTATTCACGCATGTTTGGCCTGGAAGATGGCTGCTTTGGTATCGGTTCGTTAGCAACGCTTCCTGAGCAGCGCAATAAAGGTTATGGCGCTGAAATAGTGAATTTGGTCAAAGCTGAACTGTTTAATAATCAACAAGCGAAAGCGATTTACTTGCATTGCGACATCGACCATCGCTACTACGAAAAACTCGGTTTTTGCCGGTTACAAGGTTCAGATTGCATGTGTATCTCTGCTGACCCGTTGGTTTACGAACGCCCATTACCCGCATACTTCTAACATCGTGCTCCCGTCTCTCTTTTCATGTTCACGCCGCTTACCGTTTAAACAAAGCACAAATTTTCAAACAATTAAGGACGTTTATGATCGATTTTTCTACTTTGCCTGATGAAAACTCAAAGCGATTTATCGCCGTACTGAATAAAAAAGTGGAGATGGGGCGCCTGTTTAACGCGCTGGGTCACATGACCGCGGGGCTGGTCGGTCAAATTGAAAAAGTCGATGACCTTTGTTTTCTACAATATAAAGATAAGGATGGCGGCACGCATCCATCCATTTCTCATTATCCATTCATCGTATTGAAAGCGGACAACTCCAATAAAATTAGAAAAGTGCGCGAAGAACTGCTGCAGCGTGGACTTCCCTTTGCTGATTTTACTCATACCATGATTGTCGGTTCGTCAGAGGAACAGGTGAATGCGACCGCAGAAACCGCAGAACAAGATCTCGAGTACTTTGGTATTTGTATGTTCGGTGATGCCGCCGAGCTGAAAGAGTTCACGGGAAAATTCAGCTTATTTAAGTAACCATTTCATCGGAAGAATAAAGTCCGGCATTCACTGGGCTTTTTTATACTCATGAATCACTCATTTAATGCGCATGATGCAGCAAACCGGCAGACATCATCGTGTTGGTCGCGATAGCTTAACACTGCGGCGAATTCGCTATTCGCATTAACGTTGACCTGATGCTTCTAATCAGTAACTATGTTATTGATTTAAAGAAAGATATAAAACAGGTTATCGCTTAAGGATATGGCAGATACATTGGTTACAATGTCACGCATGTATCTGATAGCGAATAACAGGGTGCAAGATTGATCAAAGAGTGAGTAAAGGAATGGCCATTAAATACGAAGAGAAAGTCCCAAGCCCAGCGGAATTCTGCGATATGCGCGTCAAAGCGGGCCTATCGCCTAAGTCATTACAAGCGGCCACCATCGCACTGCCGAACAGCTTGTACGGCATCTCAATAAGAGATGGAGAAGAGCTCATTGCCATGGGACGCGTGGTGGGTGATGGTGCGTGTAATTTTGAAATTGTCGATGTTGCCGTCGACCCGCACTATCAGGGAAACGGCTTTGGACGAGAAATCATGGAGTACATCGACAACTACCTCGCCTCGGTGGTACTGGAAGGGTCATACGTCTCGATGATTGCTGATGAACCGGGCTTCTACGAAAAATTGGGCTATCAACTGGTTGCGCCGGCCAGTCACGGTATGACGAAAAAGTTTAAGCCAAAGAGCGCGTAAATCGAGGTTCATGCATACTCAACAGGCAAAGAAAAGCCCGGTATAACCGGGCTTTTTTACTCGTTTCGTTTAACCATTACAGCGAACGCAGCACTGAAGTCAGGCGCTCTGCAGCGTCAGCCAAATCTTGTGGCGTGGAGTTGGTGAAGTTCAAACGCAGTGCGGAAGGTGCATTGTCCGGATTCGGGTAGAATACCGGGCTCGGCACTACCGCTACGCCTTTTGCCAGCAGCTGTTTAGCCAGTTCAAAGGTGTCGCATTGAGGAATCGTCATCCACACAAACATGCCGCCTTCAACAGGTTTGAGTTCGCAGCCTTCTGGCAGTTGTTTATTCAGTTCGTTAGACAATACTTCGTAACGAGATTGGTACAGTTCGCGAATGCGCGTCAGGTGCTCCGGAAACTGAGGGTGCGCCAGCAGGGCATGTAACAGAGCTTGCATCGGTACGCTGGAGTGCAAATCTGCGCCTTGTTTTACTTTGATCATCGGCGTCAGGTATTCGCTACGGCCAGAAACTGCACCTAAACGCAGGCCTGGTGATGCAATTTTCGAGAAAGAACGCAGTACGATCGATTTGTTCGGACAGAAATCAGAAACGAGCGGGAAAGCACTGCCTTCAAAACGCAGTTCGCGGTAAGGCACGTCTTCTACCATCACCACATCAAACACTTCACACAACTCCGCCACTTTTTCGCGCGTCTCCAATGCCCAGCTGATGCCTGTTGGGTTATGGAAATCCGGAACCGCGTAGAACATTTTAGGCTTCTGGTGACGGAATACGTCTTCAAGCTCGGCCAAATCCGGACCTTGCGCTGTTTGTGTTACAGTGACGATTTCTGCCTGCACCAAACCAAACACCTGCATCGCACCCAGGTAGCTCGGAGCTTCCATCACAACCTTGTCGCCAGGGTTAATGTAAGCACGGGCAATCAAATCCAGACCTTGTTGAGAACCCGTACACACCATGACTTCGTGTGTCTGTGGTAAATCAAAGTACTGTTTCAGAAACGCGATCAGTGGCGCGTAACCTGCGGTTGCACCGTATTGAAAAACTTCAGGTCTTTCCGCCAGTTCAGCGAGCGTAGAACGCATCAGATCGATGGGGAATGTTTTTTCATCTGGCAGACCGCCAGCGAGAGAAATGACGTTTGGGTCACTTGCTGCAGCCAAAATTTCGCGAATATAAGAGGATTTGATCTGTTGCAGTGAACGGGCGATTTCCATGTGTGCTTCCTGTATTTATGCTTTTTTTATCTTTCGAATAGTACGACTCGTTGCGTAAATTTGTTTGTCCATTTATGCTCAAATACTTGTCCATTTATGCGATCTACCGAAATGAATCAGCAGCACGTCTCCCGTATTAACGACATTCTGTACTACATCCATCAGGACATCACCAACGATCTGTCGGCAAAACATCTGGCAGACCTTGCTGCGTACTCCGAACAGCACTTTCACCGAGTGTTTAAACAGGTTGTGGGAGAATCGATTCATCAGTACATTCGCCGCACTCGCATGGAATATGCCGCTAACCAACTGATGTTTGATGGCAACGCATCGGTGATTGATATCGCCAACAAGTGCGGCTTCAGCTCGTTGTCATCATTTTCCAAAGCGTTCAAAGCGACTTTTCATATGGCGCCGGGTAACTGGCGACATGGCGAGCAGCATCTCGATAGCAAGCCGTATCTGAAAGATCCGGAAGTCGCTGCCGGTTACAATCGGGTCGCGAATCTTGATTTGCCGACACCGAAAATTGTAGAAACCAAAGAGCGGATTGCCGCCTATGTGCGCCACCAAGGCTATAACCGTTCCATTCGTCGTGCCTGGTTAGTTCTTAAAGCGTGGGCCAAAGAAGAAGGGCGCACGTTTGAACAATTGTTTGGTCTGCATCATTCAAACCCGGCATGGGTAGAATTGGATAAGTGTCGTTACGTGGCGTGTCTGGAAATTGATGAGCCGTTGAAAGTACGCGGCGTGGTGAACCAAATGACCATACCCGGCGGGCTGCATGCGGTGTTTCGTCTGCGCGGCGTGTACGGTGAATTACTGCCTCAGGTAAGCAAGATATTTGAAAAATGGCTGCCGAACTCCGGTTATAAGCTGCGTTCAACGCCCGCTTACGTGCATTACCACAAGAACCATTTCCTCAATGAGGATGAACGGTTCGAAATCGACTTCTATTTGCCGATCAGCTTCTTCTGACGTAGCGGATATTCATGTTAAACAGGCAAAAAAAACACGCCAGGGGGCTGGCGTGTACCTAACAGAAGCGGTGTAAGAAAAGGACATGGACCTTAAATGGAGTAATGCGTAAACAAGACTCGTGTTTAAGCGTTTGTACATTAACCTTGCTGTCTTACAGAATTGTTGCTGATTGAAGAAGATTCTGATCGCAACCCACCGCTAACAACCTGTTATTACTCCTGATTGCGATATTTGTGCAGCAAATCAACCGGAATATGGCAGTAATCATCCGGATGTAGTGTCAGGCGATCCTGATGCTCATCGTCACTTCTGACATAGTTGGTCAGTGGCAACACTTCAACCGCGATTTTGTCGGCGTCCGGGCGCTCGGTGATGTACTTTATCGCTCGTTCAAGGTGTGCCGGATTGTCGCTGTAAACACCAGTACGGTATTTAGGGCCGACATCAATACCTTGTTTGTTGATGCTGTATGGGTCGATGATTTCAAACAAGTAATCCATCAACTGCTCAACGCTGACTTGCGCGGGATCGAATTGGGTGCGCACGCACTCGGCGTAGCCGTCATATTCGCTTTGTGTGGTATCGGTGGTGCCATTGGCGCGTCCGGCTTCGGTGAGTGTAACGCCCGGCAAATGGCGCATGAATTCCTGAACGCCCCACAGGCAGCCGCCCGCAAAATAAATTTCTTCCATTGTTCACATCTACAACGTCATGAATGTGGTGCGACTCTAGCAAATTGACGCGATGGGAGAAACCCGATCAGGCGCAATAAAAAGCCTGCTTGAACGCAGGCTTTGGCAGTATGGGAATCCGGCTGGATCAGCTTTCGCTGACGGCGGCCACGGATGAAGCGGTTTTTTCGGCTGCATCCGTTCGGTTTTCCGGCAGAACCAAAGTCATCACGATGGCAGCAATGCCACTGGTGGTCACCGGAGAGCCAAACACGCTTTGCAGCAGTTTGGGCATCTCCTTCATTACATCCGGTACCAGCATCACGCCCAAACCGATCCCGAACGAAACGGCCAGAATCATCAGATTACGGCGATCCAAACGCTCACGCGCGATGATTTTAATGCCTGCCGCCGCGACGGTGCCAAACATCACCAAGGTTGCGCCCCCAATCACCGGTTTGGGAATGGTGGTGAGAATGGCGCCAATCAGCGGGAACAAACCCAGTACGCATAGGATCAGAGCGACAAAGTAACCCACGTAGCGACTGGCAATGCCAGTCAGGTGAATCACGCTGTTGTTCTGACTGAACGTGGTGTTTGGAAAAGTGTTGAATATCGCGGCCAGCATTGAATTCACGCCGTCACCGAGAATGCCGGATTTTACGCGGCTTAAGTAAGACGGGCCACTGACAGGTTGTTTGGTGATCATGCAGTTGGCGGTGATGTCGCCGGTCGATTCAATCGCAGTAATCGCATAAATCACGGCAATCGGCACAAAAGCGTACCAGTCGAAGTCAAAGCCATATTTGAATGGCATCGGAATACTGACCAACGGCTGATGAAATGCGTGACCCAGATGCACCACGCCCATGCTGGCGGCGGCCACATAACCCAATACCATGCCGACCAGAATCGAAGAGAGGCGCACCATCAAATGACGAGAGCGGTTGAGCGCAATGATGGTGACTAACACGACTGCGCCGAGCGCTAAGTTGTGCCATTGGCCAAAATCGGGGGCGTTGACGCCGCCGGCTAAATCCGTCATGCCGACTTTAATCAGGGAAATACCGATGGTGGTGACCACAATGCCCGTGACCATCGGCGTGATGATGCGCCGTAACTTGCCAATGCATTGCGAAAGTACGATTTCGATGAATGCCCCAACGAAACAGACGCCAAAGATCAGCGCCAGAATCTCTTCCGGGCCTCCGCCTTTGGCTTTGGCGATAAAGCCTGCGGCCAGCACTGAGCTCAAAAACGCGAAGCTGGTGCCTTGCACACAGATCATGCCTGCGCCAATTGGTCCAATGCGGCGCGCTTGAATAAACGTCCCGATACCGGACACAATCAGCGCCATACTGATGAGGTAAGGCACATGGTCGCCCAATCCCAACACGCCGCCGATAATCAGCGTAGGCGTAATGATTCCGACAAAACTGGCCAGCACATGTTGTAGGCCTGCGTACAGTGCTGCGCCGGGCGTTGGCTTATCGTCGAGCCCGTAAATCAGGTCGTGACTTTCCTTGTGAGACATTCTGACTTCCTTGTATACAATATTGTTGACATATTTTTCATCAATACAGCAAACACTATGCCAGTAAATTTCTGACCAGTTAGTCAAGGTAATTCAGCGAGTTAGGATATAACGCACGAATCTTGGCGCTGAAATGTTGTTCGATTGTGGTGCACTTGCATTAAATTGGGTTGCATAAAAAAACCGCCGGACAGGAAGGGCGTCGCGGCGGTTTGTAAAAAAGAATCAACGGGTTAAGCAGGGTGATGCTCGATCCAGTGACGAGCAATTTGTTCACGGGTCGCCACCCAAACGCCCTCATGTTGCGCGACGTAATCGAGGAATTTCTTTAACGCCATAAAACGACTGGGTTTACCTATCACGCGGCAGTGTAAACCGACCGACATCATTTTGGGTTTCTCGGCACCTTCAGCGTACAAACAGTCAAAGTTATCCTTGAGATACTGAAAGAATTCTTCCCCGTGGCTAAACCCATAAGGCGAGGAAAACCGCATGTCGTTAGTATCCAAGGTATAGGGCACAATCAGGTGCGGACGCGTTGAACCGGGATGCTTCTTGTCAGGCACTTGGGTCCAGAACGGCAGATCGTCCCCGTAGTAATCCGAGTCATACAGCAAACTGTCCTGTTCAGCGACCAATTCGCGGGTGTTGGGGGAATCACGGCCAGTGTACCAACCGATTGGGCGTTTCCCCGTGAGGGTTTCAATCAGATCGAGCGCCTGATGCATGTGCTGCCGCTCTTGCTCGATCGGCATGTTTTGGTAATGAATCCATTTTAAACCGTGGCATGCGATTTCGTGCCCTTCTTCAATGAAGGCTTGTGTTACTTCTGGGTTACGTTGTAACGCAGTAGCGATGCCAAAAATGGTCAGCGGTAATTCCCGCTTTTTAAATTCGTTAAGAATGCGCCACACCCCAGCGCGCGAACCGTATTCATACAGTGATTCCATGCTCATGTGGCGAGCGGGGAACGGCTCGGCGCCCGCAATTTCCGACAAAAAGGTCTCGGCGTGCGGATCGCCGTGTAAGACGCAATTTTCTCCGCCTTCTTCGTAGTTCAAGACAAATTGCAGCGCGATCTTTGCGCCGCCTGGCCAGTTGGCATCCGGCACCTTGTCGCGGCCGTAGCCGATGTAATCGCGAGGATTTGAGATTTCCATATCGAAGTTCCTTGTCACTGACTTAACGGCTCCAATGTTGATAACGGCCGTGAAACGATTTGCTAAGTGGAGCGGCGTAGTTGCCACTTTTGGACGTAGTAAGTTTGAGTGCGTGTAATGATTCGGCCAGCTTAACGGCGGCAGCCACACCATCTATCACCGGCACATTGAGTGCCGCCGAAAGTTCCGTCGCTAAATCAGACATTCCGGCGCAGCCGAGCACAATTGCTTCCGCGCCGTCTTGGTTGACCGCTGCCCGGCATTCTTGCAACAACTGTTGATAGGCTGATGCCTGAATCTGTTCCAAATCCAGCACCGCGATGTCGGTTGCGCGAACACCTGAGCACAGATGATGGTAGCCGTAACGATGCAACAAATGCTCGGCTGTAGGCAGGGTGCGCGACATGGTGGTCACCACACCAAAGCGGTGTGACACTAGGCTTGCCAATTGAAACGCGGCGCCCGCGATGCCAATGACAGGCACCGAAGCCAGTTCGCGCGCGGCATCTATAGCCGGATCGCCAAAGCAGGCGATAATATGGGCATCAACGCCTTCGTGTTCACCTTGTGCAATCACATCGAGCAACGCTGCGGCGGCAATGGTTTCATCCAAGGCGCATTCGATACTTTCCGGGCCATGCGCCGGATTGCGGGCAATTATCTCACTACTGGATAAACATACAGATTGCGCAGAAAGCGCTATTTTGTCGGTCATGCCCTGACACGTATTGGGGTTGATAAGCTGAATCTTCATTGATTAATCCATTTGCGCGAACAGCGAATTAAAATCCACCTGAGCATCCTGTTTGCCCGTTAAAGAAATCGACTGTTTGATGTGAAGTAGGTGGTGACGCATCCATTCTTGTGCTTCGACGACTTTACGTTGGTCGAGCAGATCAATCAGCTCAACATGATCACCACAATCACAACTCACACTTTCGCGCGTACCGTAGGCGGCAATCACTAACGATGAGCGATAGCACAACTGCTCAATAAACTCTGACAACACCTGATTGTTTCCCATACGCGCCAGTTCATAGTGGAACTTCGCCGTCAGTTGAATCGACTTAGAGAGATTGCCTTCATTGTCTGCCTGTTTTTCCAACGCCACCATGTCACGAAAATGCTGCGCGACTTTCAGATTCCAGTTTTCACTGATTTCAGGCACCAGAAGCGGCTCCAACATAATGCGGCTATCCAGCACTTCTTCCGCTTCTTGGCGGCTGGGGCGGTTAACCTGTGCGCCTTTATTGGGCTGAATCACCACAAACCGCTCCAGTGCCAAACGTTGCAGCACTTTTCGAATGCCCGTCCGGCTCACACCAAACGCTTCTGAAAGCTTATCTTCTGGCAGTCGTTCGCCCGGGGGAAGCTGGTGCTCGACGATCGCTTTCAGCATCTTTTGATAAATTTTTTCGTCGTTAGACATACGCATTCTCTTTACTGTTGTATACAACTTGCTGCTGCAATATGTATACCATGTTGTGGAAGGCATACAAGCCAATAAATCGGTCATAGCCTGCATTGAAGCTTAAATTTGTTGAAGTTTTATGCACTAACTTGTGGCGCGCTGAACTTTCGTGGTGCATTCTAAGTCTAGTCCAAAGTAAGTATCATCACTGAAAGCCAGTGATTTCAATGTATTTCGATTTTGGCACGCTCCTTGTATTTAGGATTGTATACAATGTAAAAACAAGGATGCGACATGATGAAAAAGGAATTCCCAGTCAGCGACAGACTCGCTAACGCAGATTTGCTTCCGGATAAAGAACAGAAGTGGGGCTGGTACAGTATTTTTGCTTTCTGGATGTCAGACGTTCACAGCGTCGGTGGCTACGTGTTTGCCGCCAGTCTGTTTGCGTTGGGCCTGAACGGCATTCAGGTGTTTATCAGTTTATTGGTTGGCATTTCAATTGTGATGGTGTTTGCCAACCTGATGGGTAAACCGGGTCAGAAAGCGGGTGTGCCGTTTCCGGTGGTGGCACGGATGTCGTTCGGCGTATTTGGCGCTAATATCCCTGCGGTGATTCGCGGCCTGATTGCGGTCGTGTGGTATGGCATCCAGACCTTTTTGGCGTCCAGTTCATTTATCATTCTGTTACTGTACTTTTTCCCCGGGCTGGAAAGCCTGGCTAAGCCAACGTTTTTAGGGCTTTCCTACCTTGGCTGGATTGGTTTTAGTGCCATGTGGGTTATTCAGGGCATCGTGTTCATGTTCGGCATGGACATGATTCGCAAGGTCATCGACTGGTCGGGCCCGGCGATTTACGTCGCCATGTTCGCGCTGTGTCTGTATATGATTGATCTTGCGGGTTGGGACAACATCAGCTTTAACCTGAGCACGAAAAAGCTCGAAGGCTGGGATGTCGTGGTGCAGATGTTCATTGCCAGCGCGCTGGTTGCCGGATACTTCGCCGGACCAACGCTCAACTTCAGTGACTTTTCCCGTTACTGCAGCAGTTACCAAAAATTGAAGTTGGGTAACTTGCTCGGCCTGCCACTGAACTTCTTGCTGTTCTCGGTGTTCAGCGTGGTGATTGTGTCGGCGTCGATTCCGGTATTTGGCCAGATGATCACCGATCCGGTCGAAACGGTGAAACGTCTCGACTCGGGATTAATTACGGTGCTGGGTGCGATGACGTTTATCTTCGCGACGGTCGGCATCAACATTGTGGCGAACTTTGTGGCGCCCGCATTTGATTTTTCCAACGTGTCTCCACAGAAAATCAGTTTTAAAACCGGTGGCTTTATTGCCGCGTTCGGTTCGGTGCTGCTGACCCCTTGGAACCTGTTCAACAATCCTGAAGTGATTCACTACACGGTGGATGTGCTGGCTGCCATGATTGGTCCGCTGTACGGCATCATCATTGTCGATTACTACCTGGTGAAGAAAGGCGAGATCGATGTGTCGTCGCTGTACACCGAATCGAAGCAGGGCAAATACTGGTATCACAACGGGGTGAACATGAACAGCGTGTATGCGTTGGTGTGCGCCAGCTTGCTCGCCATCGTCGCGACGTTTGTAGTGTCCGACTTGGCGAACTACGCACTGTTTATCGGTGGCGGGGTGGCGGCGATTGTCTATCGTTATCTGATGGAAACCGAATTCTCCTGGGTGCCAGCGCTGCGTTTAAGCAAGAACAAAGCGTAAGTCTTTGAATCCCTATGGTTAGAAAAGGCGGTTGAACTTCAGCCGCCATTTAAACACAGGAACTAGGTACTGTTCTGAAACGATTGCACCACCATTGATCGATTCTGCACCAAAAGTTTCATAAATTGAGCAATTCGTAAGGCCAGAAAAATCGTAGTTGGTTATAACCTAATAAAATCATTGCGTTTTTTATTTTTATCTCAAGTTGGCGCAATCGTTGCAAACTACTTGATAAATGTTTCAAACGTTTCATTATCTATAAGGAGATTCACAATGAAATTATTTGCAGCGATGTCGAGTGTACTCATGTCCGCCAGCCTGTTGTTCGGCGCGACCATTGCGCAAGCCGACCAACTGGAGTCTGTCCAACAGAAAGGTGTGTTGAAAGTTGCCGTACCCCAAGACTTTCCGCCTTTTGGTTCTGTCGGTACCGACCTAAAGCCTCACGGATACGACATTGATATGGCCGCGTATCTTGCCCAAAAGCTCGATGTCAAACTGGAACTGGTGCCTGTTACCAGTGCGAACCGAATTCCTTACCTGCAAACCGGTAAAGTGGATTTGGTGATTTCGAGCATGGGTAAGAATGCGGAACGTGAAAAAGTGATCGATTTCAGTGCGGCGTATGCGCCTTTCTATCTCGGCGTATTCGGCTCATCGGATGAAGCGGTGACCAGCGCGCAGGATTTGAGCGGCAAAACCATCGGTGTGACACGCGGCTCAGTGGAAGATTTGGAACTGAGCAAGATTGCGCCGAGCGACGCCACGATCAAACGTTTTGAAGATAACAACGCCACGTTGTCCTCATTCCTGTCTGGACAGGTGAGCCTGATTGCTACCGGCAATCTGGTGGTGACAGAAATCGCAACCCGTTATCCGGCCAAAGCGCCACAAACGAAGTTCCTACTCAAAAACTCACCGTGTTATGTCGGTGTGATGAAGGGCGAAGAAGCACTGCTAAAAGAAGTGAACCGCCTGATCACCGAAGCAAAACAAGACGGTGTGTTGGAAGGTTTCTCGCAAAAATGGTTAAAAGCACCGTTTCCTGCGGACCTGGGTGCGTAACGTTAAGGACGAAGCATGAGCTATCAGTTGGACTTTAGCGGTTTGACGCCTTACCTGCCACAGTTTGTGGCAGGGTTAGGAACCACCGTAGAACTGACCATCATCTCAACCGTTGGCGGACTGTTGCTCGGCACGCTTTGTGCGGGAGCAAAAACCAGTCAGGCCAAATGGCTGAAGTTTGTCTGCACCTGCTACATCGAAGTGATTCGTAACACCCCGTTTATCGTGCAGTTGTTCTTTATCTTTTTTGGTCTGCCGGCACTCGGTATCAAACTCAGCGCCTGGCAGGCGGGCGTCATTGCGATGGTGATTAACTTGGGTGCGTATTCGGCGGAAATCATTCGCGCTGGCATCGAAGCAACGCCAAAAGGGCAGTGGGAGGCGGGAAGAACGCTGGGATTGACCCGCATGCAGATTTTTACACGCATTGTGATTCCGCCTGCGTATCAACGCGTTTATCCGGCGATTGTCAGCCAGTGCATCATTGTGATGTTAGGTTCTGCGGTGGTGTCACAAATTTCGGTGGAAGATCTGACGTTCGCGGCCAACTTCGTCCAGTCGCGCAGTTTTCTGAGTTTTGAATCGTACATGCTGACGGCGGCGATTTATTTGGTGCTTGCGATTGTGATGCGCCAGATGTTTGCGTTCGTTAAGCGTGTCGCGTTTAAGAACCCGTCGTTGTAGGAGAGCGCCACCATGATGCAATTTACCGATTGGGATATTTTTCGCAGCCTATTGATGGCCGCTCGCTGGACCGTCGCACTGTCGCTGATCGCTTTTGTGGGCGGCGGGTTGCTCGGACTGTTTATTACCTTGCTGCGTAGCACGCGACACTCCGTGTTTACCGGCGTCATCAAGCTGTATGTGGAGCTGTTTCAGGGCACGCCGCTGCTGATGCAACTGTTTCTCGCCTTCTTTGGTTTATCCCTGGTGGGCGTGGAAGTCAGTGCCTGGACAGCCGCCGTGTTGTCATTGACGTTATTCAGCAGCGCTTTTTTTCACGATATCTGGCGCGGCTGTATAGAATCACTGCCAAAAGGCCAGTGGGAAGCGTGCCGCACTTTGGGGCTGAGCTACCTGCAAACCATGCGTTACATCATTGCGCCGCAAGCAGCGCGTCTGGCCATTGCGCCAACAGTCGGATTTTCAGTGCAGATTGTCAAAGGCACTGCGCTGGCGTCCATCATCGGATTCGTTGAGCTGACCAAAGCCGGCACCATGCTCAACAACGCCACATTCCAGCCGTTCAAAGTGTTCGCGCTGGTTGCATTGCTTTACTTTGCCATTTGCTTTCCGCTTTCTGCGTTAGCCCGATATTTGGAGACTCGAAACCATGTCGCTCGTTAGTGTTGAACAAGTCCATAAATATTATGGCGAAAACCACGTCCTGAAAGGGGTCGACTTAAAAATCAATCCGGGTGAAGTGGTGTCGATCATCGGCCGCAGTGGCTCGGGGAAAAGTACGCTGCTGCGCTGTATGAATGGCTTGGAAGACTATCAGGAAGGCGTGATCATTGTGGATAGCCAAGCGGTAGAAAACGACGATTACAAATTACGTCTGTTGAGCCGCAGTGTGGGCATGGTGTTTCAAAGCTTCAACCTTTTCCCGCACATGACTGTCGGCGAAAACGTGATGCTGGCACCAAAGCTGGTATTAAAGAAAAGCAGTGAAGAGTGTGAAACACTGGCTCGTGAACTGCTCGAAAAAGTCGGTCTGGCGGATAAGTTTGATGCGTATCCAACCAATCTGTCCGGCGGGCAGCAACAACGCGTGGCGATTGCACGTTCATTAGCCATGAATCCGAAAGTGCTGTTGTGTGATGAAATTACGTCAGCGCTGGACCCGGAGCTGGTTGGCGAAGTGCTGAAAGTGCTGGAACAACTGAAAGCGGAAGGTATGACACTGATTCTGGTGACTCACGAAATGAACTTTGCCCGTGATGTGGGCGATCGCGTGGTGTTTATGAATCAGGGTAAAGTGTGGGAAACCGGACCGAGTGAAACCGTGTTTGCCGCGCCTCAGACCCCGGAACTGCAAAGCTTTTTGTCCGCCGTTCGTTAATCATCCAGATGGAGTCAGCATGACCAATAATCACCACTCACTCAGTGAACGAATTACCCAGCAGTATTCACGCTTGACCGAAAGCAGCCGCAGGGTGGCCGACTATCTACAACTGAATCCGGAAAAGATTTTAATGCTGTCGACGGCAGAAATCGCTGAATCCTGCTCGGTATCGAAAACCAGTGTGAGTCGCTTTATTCGTCAACTGGGTTATGACGATCATGTTGCACTCCGTCAGGAATTGATGCAGGAGCGTGAAAAGGGGATTCCGGTATTAACATCCAGCATCGAAGACCCGGAAATTCAACACGATATGCGCGCCTTGGAACAGCTGTGGGCGCAGTTGGCGACGCTGGATGTCACGGAATTGGTTGAGGCCATCGCCAACGCCAAACGGGTGAAAATCATCGGCTATCGCAACAGTTATCCGTTGGCGATGCATTTTCGTCAGCAACTGATGCAGTGCCGCGCCAACGTGGAATTGCTGCCGTTACCAGGCCAGACCTTGGGAGAAGATCTGGTCTCGATTACGGACGACGATTTTGTGATCGTGATTGGTATCCGTCGTCGCATCGCTCAGTTTGAGAAAATCATTCAACATCTGAATGGCAAACCGAGTTTGTTAATTACGGATCAATCCGGGCAGAAGTACGCAGACTCCGTTGCACATTTTCTGGTCTGTCACATGAATAATCAGGCACCTTTGGATAGCTATGCGGTGCCCATGAGCTTAATATCATATCTGGTTAACAAGGTGTATCGACACCTTGGACAGAATGCCGCGAAACTCAGTCGCCATATCTCACAAAGCTATGCGCTGTTGAACGAAGTGGAATAACAGGAACCGTTGAATAACACAACAAAGAGCAAAAATAACAATATGAATGTATTAGCAAAACTAAAAAAGGAGTGGTTTCTTGTCGGGATGGTTGTCGCCATCGCGCTGGCGACTGTTACGTCTGAATTTGGCCGTTCTGGTGGAGTGATCCATCTGGATCAACTGACCGGAATTGGTATCGCGATTGTATTCTTCCTCCACGGACTGGGGCTTTCTCCACAAGCAATCAAAGCGGGGCTGACTAACTGGCGCCTGCACGTTTATATCCAAATGGCAACATTCGTGGTTTACCCGATTCTGTGGGTGATTTTCGGCGAAGCGTTCCTGGCTTACATGCCTTCTGCATTGGCATTCGGTTTCTGTTATTTGCTGGTTCTGCCAAGCACCATTTCGTCGTCGGTGGCGATGACCAGTGTCGGTAAAGGGAACGTCCCGGGCGCTATCTTTAACGCTTCGCTTTCCAGCATTCTTGGCGTGTTCATCACTCCACTTTTGATTCAACTTTTCATGGGATTTGAAGGCGTACAACTGGATTTGCTGGACTCGGTCATTTCAATTTCCAAACTGTTGCTGCTGCCGATGATTGCAGGTCAGATCATGCGTCCATACTTGGTTGCGTGGGTTGACCGTCACAAAGCAGTGGTTAATAAAGTCGACAAATACGTCATTCTCTTAATCGTCTACAACGCCTTCTGTGATTCTGTGGTGAATGGCATCTGGAGTGAGTTCTCGGTTGGCCTGCTGGCTACATCAATCATCATTTGTACAGTGATTCTGTTGGTCATGGTACACCTCATTCAGTGGGGCGCGCGCCGCACCAAGTTTACGTTGCCGGATGAAGTGGCTGCGGTGTTCTGTGGTACGAAGAAAACGCTGGCCGCGGGCATTCCGATGGCGAAGGTTATTTTCGGCGCGGATCCGTCGCTGGGGATGATTCTGCTGCCCATCATGCTGTATCACCCGATTCAGATTTTCTACTGCGCGGTACTGGCAAACCGTTACGCACGCCAAAGCGAATCCCTGAAAACGGTGACCAATTAAGTAGCATCAGCCAAACCGCTTCAAAAAATCAACACTAGGTCAGGCACTGCGGATTCAGCGCCTGAAAGGAACACCACGTAAGGATGCACAATGAGTAAGGACGCTCGTATTTATTGCTCTCAGGGGCCAGACACGCTGCCCGCAGCCGCGCAGGGAACGCTCTCTGGCACCCGATTTGTCTTCAAAGATTTATTCGACGTCGAAGGCTACGCCACAGGCGCTGGCAATCCAACTTGGCTGAAAACCCATCAAATTGCGACGGCTACGTCACCACTGATCACCGCGCTGCTCGGGCAGGGCGCTGAATGCGTTGGCCGCGTTCAAACCGACGAGTTGGCCTACAGCCTCAATGGTCAGAATAGTCATTACGGCACGCCCATCAATCCGAAAGCGCCAAATTGCATTCCCGGTGGTTCATCCAGTGGCAGCGCTGTCGCAGTCGCGAATGAGGAGTGTGACTTTGCTATCGGCACCGACACTGGCGGCTCGATCCGAGTGCCTGCCAGTTATTGCGGCTTGTTTGGCTTGCGTCCAACTCTCGGCACGCTTGATCTTTCCCACTGTTTTGAATTAGCGAAAAGTTTCGATACCGCCGGCATTTTTACGCGCGAATTGCGCTTGATGCGCAATGTGTGGTCGGTGCTGGCGGCACGTCATCAATCTGGCGAACGGGTGACGCGCGTTTATCTCGATGCGCAGTGCCAAGCGGTGATGAGCGCTGTTCGTATTGAACGTTTGAGTCAGCAGTGTCAGCGCGCGGGGATTGAGATTATTCAAGGCAATGTCCTGGCACAAAACGGCTGGTCACTGACCGAACTGAGCTTACTGTTTCGCACCATTCAAGGTTTTGAAATTATCGAACATCACGATGCGTGGCTCACGCTGTATGGCGACAGCCTGGATCCGGCGATCTGGGAGCGTGTGGAGTGGGCCAGAACCATCACTCATGAGCAGTATGAACACGCGAAAGCCCGGCAACAGGACTTTCAGCAACAGGTGCTGACACACCTGAAACAACAACGTTGCCTGTGGGCAATGCCGACCACGCCATCGGGTCCGCCATCACTGACGATGCCGGCTGATGAACTGGCGGTCTATCGCTCACAGTTGATGGGACTGACCAGCATTGCAGGACTGTCGGGATTACCGCAACTCCATCTGCCTATGGAAGAATTATTAGAAGGCCCGTGCGGTATCTCACTAATGGGCTTGCCTCATCAGGAAGAGACTCTGTTCGTAACGGGTGAAGCCGTCTACAACGGCTAATGTTAAGGAGAACGTGAATGAAGCATCAAACGGCATTTACTGCCCCGCACTTTAAGGCCGCGCAAGTCGGTCAGCAAATTCTCGACGCTGGCGGCACCGCCAGTGAAGCCATGGTCGCCGCTGCCGCGATGATTGCGGTGCAATACCCGCACATGAACGGCATAGGTGGTGACAGTTTTTGGCTGATCGCCAAAGCTGGCCAGACACCCGTTGCCATCGATGGCTGCGGCGCCGCAGCGTTGAATGTGGATGTCGAACACTATCGCGCGCTGGGTGATGAACTGCCATTCAGCGGCGGTGAATCTGCGATTACCATGGCCGGCACCATTGCGGCTTGGCAAAAAGCGCTGGAAGTAGACGCGGGTACGCTCACGTTAACCGAGTTGCTGCAACCTGCCATTGATGCCGCCCGTGACGGTGTTGAAGTGACGCAAAGCTTAGTCAACGCCAGCGAAAAAACCTTTGAACGCCTGGCCTCATTGCAAGCTTTTGCGCAGAACTTTCTCAAGCAAGGCAAAACGCTCAAAGTCGGCGATACCTTAGTGAATGAGGCGCTCGCCAACACACTACAAGCCTTGGCTGAACGTGGGCTGGATGATTTCTATCGTGGCGAGATAGCCGCCTCCGCGGCGAAAGAGCTGCAAGCCGCAGGCAGTCCGCTGACGTTGGACGACTTTCATGCTCATCAGGCAAAAGTGTTGGCACCGCTCACCGTCAACACCGCAAAAGGGCGTTTATACAACTTTGGCGCGCCTACGCAAGGTGTGGCATCACTGCTGATTCTCGCGATTTACGATCGGCTGGCGTCACAAGCGCAGAGCGAAGTCGACCATATTCATCTGCTGGTTGAAGCGACCAAACAAGCCTTCATCATTCGCGATCGAGAAGTGTGCGACGAAGAGTTTTTAAGTCAGCCGCTTCAGGAGTGGCTCATCGACTCCGTCGTCGACCAATGTGCGGCCAATGTTTCCTTAAGTGAGGCGCTGCCTTGGCCGTATCAGGCCAAACCGGGCGATACCATTTGGATGGGCGCGAGCGATCAATATGGCACCATGGTGAGCTTTATTCAAAGCGTGTATTGGGAGTTCGGCTCGGGCGTGTTTTTGCCAGAAACGGGCATTTTGTGGAACATTCGCTCAAAAAGTTTCTCGCTCGATGCGCGTCACCACAATGTGTTAGCGCCGGGTAAAAAGCCGTTCCATACCTTGAATCCGGCCTATGCCGAACTCGCCGATGGTCGCCGCATGAGTTACGGCACCATGGGCGGCGAAGGCCAGCCACAAACACAAGCGTGCCTGTTTAGTCGCTACCACTATCAAAATTTCTCACTCAGTGATGCGATTGCTGCACCGCGCTGGCTTCTTGGCCGCACATGGGGTAACAGCACCAACAATTTACGACTTGAACAATCGCTGTATGAGCAATATGGCGATGCGTTAAAACAACGTGGCCACGATGTCACCTTTGTGGCCGATTGCAACGAACTCATGGGACACGCTGGCGCAATCATTCTCGATACGCATGGAAAGGCGTGTGCGACCAGCGATCCTCGTAGTGATGGAACCAGTTTACTTGGAGAATAACATGACCGCCCAAAACGAACTTTTTGAAACCCTGAACCCACCGCAGCGTCTGCTTATGGGGCCGGGACCAATCAATGCCTACCCACGCGTTCATCAGGCCATTTCTCAATCTTTGATTGGCCAGTACGACCCGGTCATGACCGGCTACATGAATCAGATACAGTCACTGTATCGTGGTGTTTTCCAGACCCAAAACCAGCAAACCATGTTGGTGGATGGCACGGCGCGTTCCGGCATTGAAGCGGTATTGGTTTCGGTGTTACAGCCCGGCGACAAGGTGCTGGTACCGGTGATTGGCCGCTTTGGTCACTTGCTGTGTGAAATTGCCCAACGTGTTGGCGCTGAAGTGAAGACCATCGATATCGAATGGGGGGAAGTGTGCCCGCCGGAAAAAGTCGAAGCGGCAATCAAAGCGTTTCAACCTAAGCTGCTCGCGACCGTTCAAGGCGATACGTCCACCACAATGAACCAGCCGCTCAAAGAGATGGGAGAAATTTGTCAGCGTTATGGCGTGCTGTTCTACTGTGACGCCACCGCGTCAATTGCGGGGAACGATCTTAAAGTCGACGAATGGCATCTTGATGCAGTGTCGGCTGGCTTGCAGAAATGCCTTGGCGGTCCTTCCGGTTCTGCGCCCATTACCTTAAGCGATCGCTGCGCAGCATTGATTAACCGCCGTAAACACGTCGAAGCGGGCATTCGTGCCGACCACCACACCCAAGGTGACGAGGCGATGATTCAGTCCAACTACTTCGATTTGGCGATGATCATGGATTACTGGGGCCCGGAACGTTTGAACCACCATACGGAAGCGACGTCGATGCTCTATGCCGCACGTGAATGTGCGCGCCTTTTCCTTGAAGAAGGTGCAGACAAGGTGATTGTACGCCATAAACAAGCGGGGGATGCGCTGGCGGCAGGCCTTCGTGCCATGGGTTTGGAATTGTTCGGCAACCAATCTTACAAAATGAACAACGTGGTGGGTGTCTACATTCCGGCCAATGTGAATGGTGATGCGATTCGCCTTGAGCTGCTGCAACGCTTCGGGATTGAAATTGGCACCTCGTTTGGTCCGCTGCATGGCAAAATTTGGCGCATCGGTACCATGGGGTATAACGCTCGCCAAGAATGCGTGTTGGCAACGCTTGCGGCGCTGGAAGCGATTCTAATCAAACACAAAGCGGCGATTGTGCCGGGGCAATCGGTCGTTACAGCAATGGAATTCTATGCCTAATCACACCAGTAAGGTGCATACAGAACACAACGTGAGTTTGGTGAATCAACGCAAGGAGCGCTGATGATTACAGCAGAAAAAAACACCATGGCGCAGCAAGCGAAAAAGCTGATGGAGCAAGCAGACGCGCTGGCTCAATTCAGCGCTGACGAGGGCGCAATTACGCGCGCCTATCTGACGCCACAGCATCGCGCCGCCCATGACCAATTGGCGCAATGGATGCGTGAAGCGGGCCTTGAAACATGGCAAGACAGTGTCGGCAATCAGTGGGGGCGTAAAGTGTCCGCTAATCCAACCCAACCGACGCTGATCCTCGGCTCTCACAGTGACACCGTCACTAATGCAGGCAAATATGACGGCAATTTAGGCGTACTGTTGGCCATCGAAACGCTTGCTCAGCTGGCGGATGAAGCGTTTCCATTTCATATCGACGTGGTTGCGTTTGCCGATGAAGAAGGCACCCGTTTTAACACCACGTTGATCGGTTCCAGCGGCGTGGCCGGATGCTTTAATCCGCAATGGCTGAACGTGAAAGATGCTGATGGCATTTCGATGGCGGAAGCGATGCGCACTTTTGGCCTTGACCCGAACCAAGCGGGCTGCGACGCACGTACAGCAAAGGAAACTCTGGCCTATCTGGAAGCGCATATTGAGCAGGGCCCGGTCCTGGAAACGGAAAATCTGCCGGTAGGTGTGGTCACGGGCATCGCGGGCGCTAAGCGCTTTCAATGCCAAGTGAAAGGCATGGCCGGCCACGCTGGCACCGTACCGGTAGATTTACGCCGCGATGCGTTGTGTGGCGCTGCGGAAATGATCATCGCCATCGAGAAGTTCGCGCAGCAAAATGGGATTGTTGCCACCGTTGGTAAATGTGACGTGTTGCCGGGCGCTGTCAATGTGATTCCTGGCGAAACCCGTTTCACGATTGACATTCGCAGCCTGTCTCAACCATCGCTGGAGCAGTGTACAGTTGATCTGCTGAAGCAGTTGACCGACATTGCACGCAATCGCAACTTGGTTTTTCACCACGAAAACATCTACCAGGCAGAAGCGGTGTTGTGCAGCGATAACCTTCAGCAACAATGGGCGGATGTGGTCGAAACTGTTACGCAGATCGCGCCACGTTTCCTGCCGAGTGGTGCAGGGCATGACGGGCTGGCAATGACCAAGCTCACCGACATTGGCATGCTGTTTGTGCGCTGCGAGAAAGGAATCAGTCATAATCCGCGAGAACAAGTAATGGAAGCTGATGTGCTGACTGCGCTCAGCTGCTTTGTTGAGATGGTCAAACGCTTTCGCTAACGGCCAATTAAACTAAAGCTCGGTTTGTAACCGGGCTTCTTCTTTCTATTTCTATAATAACTCGATGTCATTCATCGTTGTTCGGACGTTGTGGCGGTTTATGGTTCTTCATAAACGTATCCACTTCGGTTTCCGTCAACTGCCCATCATTGTTGGTATCCATGCTGCTGAAACCACGCTGCATGGGTCCCTGAACTTCATCTTGCGTCAATACGCCATCGCCGTTGCTATCCATATCCGAAAAGCTCGGAGGCGGCCCCATGTCCGGACGACCAGAGGGTTGATCTTGTGCCATGGTTGAAGTCGACAACAAAGCGCAGCCCAGTAAGGCAAAAAGCGAAACAGATTTCATGTGTTAGTCCTTAATTTATTGGAATATTTAATGCCGTTCGTTTTATCGAACTCAGCATTGGAGCATCCAACAGAAAAAGGGTTCGTCGATTTACAATGCTTTACATTGCGGTTCAATCTGCCGCATTTGTGTCTCTAAAATGAGAAAAGACAAATAAGAATGTTTTTTATTTGTATAGAGTAGCAATTTAAAACATATGCACTAGAATTTATATCATCCATGTGATTAGGATGGGTGGGTATGTGGTCACCCAGCTACGCGTAAACTCAGCGACCTAAAGACTACAGTACTCAGGAGCATATGGTTCCACTATTTACGGAATGATGAATGGCAAAAATTGACAAAGTTCAATCGTCCTCATCGATGTTTTCTAAATATTACTTGGTAACCATACGTAAAAACTTAACGACGTCAAACCTCTCCAAGGGCGATGGAGATTGAGGCTAGAGTGATGAAAAAGAAATACTCCTCTTCAAACTACAGTGAAGGCTTTCTGTTTTCCTACTTTATGCAGTTGTTACCAACCTTCATGATTGTTGCGTTGGTGGTCTTCGCATTGTTAAACCTACCGGAATTATCGCTTTCTGCGATGATTCACCAAGTTTCCTCGGCGAGAAATTAAGTCACTGTTCTGGTCACTTCTTTTCCCACCCTTTAACCAGCAACCATGGTTAGTCCATAGCCGATAAAAAAGCCACTTAGTTACCTAGGTGGCTTTTACTTATGTTCGTCTTTTTAATTAATTGAGTGCGGACAATGCCTGTTTAAGCTGCTGGCGCTCTTCGTCCGTCATCTGGGTTTTATTGAGAAACGGCATATCACCGCTGTCTACGGCGCGGGCAATAATGCGAGATTTCCAGCGGTCAATGTCCTGCCAACTGTCAAACACCGCGCCACTCGGCGCCACTTTGAATACATCATCTGTTGGCGTGGCGCTGTGACACTGGCTGCACCGCTGTTCGATGATCTGCTGCGCAATGTGTTGATCCGCATTGAGCGAGGCCGTGACCGTCGCGCTGGCAGGCGCAGCGTCACGGGGAAGTGATTTCGCCATGTGCATCTGTTCGGTCGCTTGCCAGCTAATCACGATGGCCAGAGCAAACATCGCGGCCGCACCGGAAAACATCACGAACGGTTTTTTCTCACCGGAATGCTTGAGGTTGAAGTAGTGACGGATGTAAGCACTGATCACCAGAATCAGCATCCCCACCAACCAGCTGTGCGCATGTTGATACACCATCGGGTAATGGTTGCTGATCATCAGGAAAATCACCGGCAGTGTGAAGTAGTTATTGTGAATCGAGCGGCGTTTGCCTTCCAGGCCGGGCGCAGGATCGACCGGTTCACCCGCGGCCACCTGCGCCACCATTTTGCGCTGACCCGGAATAATCTTATGGAAGACGTTATTGACCATAATGGAGCCAATTAATGCCCCCATATGGATGAACGCGCCGCGGCCGCTGAACAGGTGCGTAAATCCATAGAAAAACAGCGCGCCAAAGGCGATTAACGCGCCACTGAACAACAACGTGTTGCGGCCAAGCGGAGAGCGCATCAAGCCCTCATACACCACGACGCCAAGCAAAATACCGCCCACACCCACGCCAACTGCTTGCAGCGAGGTGAGTTCCATCACACGTGGGTCGACCAGATACGCTTGCGCGTTGAAGTAATACATCCAAATCAGCAATGCCGAACCCGTCAGCCAGGTCGAATAGGCTTCCCATTTAAACCAATGCAGTTTCTCCGGCATTTTTTCCGGGCCAACCTGATATTTGGCCACTTCGTAAAAACCGCCACCGTGTACAGCCCAAAGATCGCCTTTAATACCTTTGTCTTTTTTCCATTGGGGCGGGGTTTCTAAGCTGTTGTCCAGCCAAGTGAAATAAAAGCTCGCACCAATCCATGCGATGCCACAAATTACATGAAACCATTTGATGAATAACGCAAACCATTCGTAGAGTTGTGGCCACATAACAACATATCCTTTTGATAGACTAATTTTCCATGAACGTAAGTTCTCTCGATCACTCGCTCATCGCCAAGGGTGATAAGGGCGAAAAGCTGCTCAGACAAATCCTGACAACGCAATGTGCGCTGCTTGAGCATCGGAAATGCCGTGAGATCGAGTTCGATGAAGTCGGCTTCAGTGCCGATGTTAAAATTCCCAATCAGGTGATCGAGTCCCATTGAAGCGGCGGCGCCTTGCGTGCAGAGGTAGAGCGATTCAAACGCATCGAGGCTGACGCCTTGCAATTGACAGATTTTGTAGGCATCGGCCTGATTGCGCAGCAGGCTCAAGCTGGTTCCACCACCCACATCGCTGGCAATCGACACCGGAATGCCGGCGTCTTTCGCTTTGTCATACGGAAACAGCCCGCTGCCGAGAAAGAGGTTGGAAGACGGGCAGAAGGCGATGGACGCGCCGCTACTGGCCAGCGTTTGTTGTTCACGCTCGCTCAGATGAATCGCATGGCCGAACAACGCACGGTCGCGCACCAGATGATTACGTTCATACACCCCCAAATAATCATCATCATGCGGATAGAGCTCTTTCACCCACGCCACTTCGTTGATGTTTTCGCTCAAGTGAGTCTGAATGAAGGTGTCCGGATGCTCATCGGCCAACTGTCCGGCTTTTGCCAACTGTTGCGGCGTGCTGGTTGGCGCAAAACGCGGCGTAATTGCGTACAGGGCGCGGCCCTGATTGTGCCAGCGTTCGATCAGCGCTTTGCTGTCGCGATACGACGATTCAGGCGTGTCTTGCAGCTCGTCAGGACAGAAGCGATCCATCATCACTTTTCCGCAAACCATGCGCGCGTCGTATTGCTCGGCCGCTTCAAAAAAGGCATCGACCGATTGAGGATGCACCGTCGCGTAAACGCTCGCCGTTGTTGTCCCATGCGCAAACAATTGTTGCAGGAAAAATTGCGCCTGAACTTTTGCGTAGTCGTAGTTGGAAAAACGCAGTTCGGTCGGGAACGTGTAGGTGTTGAGCCAGTCGAGCAATTGTTTGCCGTAGCTGGCGATGATTTCGACTTGTGGAAAATGCACGTGTGAATCAATCATGCCGGGGATCAACAACCCGCGGTGCTGGACCACGTTGCCCTGGATCAGCAACGCTTTATTGGCCGACACAGCGAAGAACGCTTTCGCATCCCCCACATGCTGTATACGACCATGTTCAATGACTAAAACACCGTCGTTCCAGTATTCATAGTTGTCTTTTGGTGACAATGTCACTTTAGGGAAGTGCAGAATGCTTCCCCGGTGAACTTGCCATGCTGAATTGTCTTTCACCATATTAACTGCCTCGGTAACTCGAGTAGGAATAAGGCGAGAGCAGCAATGGAATGTGATAGTTACGCGTTTCACTCACCGTGAAATGAACGTCGATCATCGGGAAAAATGCCTGTCCAAATTGCGCCTCACAGTAGGGTTGCACCAAAAATCGTAGGGTGTAGTTGTGCGTATCGAGTGAGACCTCGGAAAATTTGACTCGACCATCCTGGTCGGTTTGTGCTTCAGCAAGGCACTCAAAACTGCCCAAGCGAAACAGCTTGACGGTAATGTCTGCGGCCGGGCGGCCATTGGCCGTGTCGAGTACATGACAACTTAATTGATTCATATATACGCTTCCATTCTGATATGACTGATTTTTTGTTGTTCAATTGCAGCTTGTTGCAGCTCTTGTTGGTAAGTCCGGTGAATGCGCGTCTTGAGCAGGCCCAGCATGTCGTCGGCACTTTTGTTGGTGGCGCAGACAATGAAAATAAAACCAAACTTCGCGCGGTATTGTTGATTCAACACCAACAGTTCTTGCAGCGTTTCGTTGGACGCGAGCTGAACCTGACCTTGTTCTTTCGCACTCAGCGCTTTACCCTGCGCGTATTTCTTCTCAAGACTTGCCATGTCGCCGATCATCGGGTGTCCGGCAAAGGCTTCCAACCAATCGGCTTCATCAAGCTGGGCAAACGCGGCATCTGCGGCATTCTTCAATACTGCGGCCGACTCAAACGGCATGGCAGCTTGCATGAGTTGCTGCCAACGTCTGCTGGTACAAATTTGTGCCAGCTGTTCTTCACTCAAATCGAGTTGATTCAGGGTGGAGTTCATTCGTGCGTTTCCTTGAGTGATTTGCGGGCTTGGTTGGCCTGCTGCCACTGCGCATCACCGGATGATGGCGTTGATGTTTGAAGGGCGAACAGGCCAATCAATTGCGCCGCGACAGACACTGCCACTTGCATCGGCAACTTTCCTTGCACATCCGGGTGACCGATCGGGCAGGTCAGGGCATCAATCCATGCCGGATTGCTCAGCTGTTCTTTGAGACGAAACTCAAAACGCTGGCGCTTGCCTTGCGAACCAATTAGACCCACAAACGCAAAGCGCCGAGCTTCTAACGCAGACAGCGTCAGTTCGAAATCCAGCGCGTGATCTTGGGTCATGATGATGAGATAGGCGTTATCGTTCAGGCTGATCATCGCCTGACGCGGGTCGTCGCAATGGTGTGTTTCGACACCAAGTTGAGCGAGCGGCGTGAGCCACTCAGCACGGTTATCCACCACTTTTACGTGACACGGTAACTCCGAGAGTACACGCGTCAACGCCTGACACACGTGGCCTGCGCCGAAGATAACCACTTGCGGCGTTTGGGTTTGAAAGTACTCAAACATCACTTGCACCGCGCCACCACAACATTGCGCCAAATCCGCCGCGAGAGAAAAGCGTTCAATCGTGACGTCGCTGTGCTTGGCTTTGAGATGTTCACGCGCCTGCGCAATGACTTGAAACTCCAGATTGCCACCGCCTAGCGTGTCAAACTGCGCCGTCTCCGTGATCACCATCTTGGCACCGCTGGCACGCGGCACGGAGCCGACATAAGCGACAACCGTTGCGATGCAGTACGCTTCGCCGCGCTGTTCGAGTTGCTGACATGCCGCCAGCCAATTGAGGCCTGGGCTTGCCAGAAAGGTGTTATGAGAGAATGACATCGGCGTTCTCCTTCACTGGATGGCTTTCAAGCCACTGCTGTTGATGCTCACAAGCGCTCAAAATCATTTCGCCTGTTGCGGGCGCATGCAGGTGCGGCGCACAGCGATGCTCAGAAATGGACGCTACTGCATCGTAAATGGCGCACCAAACGCTGATGGCATGCATGAACGGGGGCTCACCAACTGCTTTCGAGCGATAAATGCTGTGCTCCGGATTGGCTTTGTCATACAGCGCAATCTGCATCTGTTTTGGATAATCGCCAATGGTCGGAATTTTGTAGTTCATCGGACTGTTGCTGAGCAGGCGACCGTCTTTGGCCCACACCAATTCTTCGGTTGTCAGCCAACCCAACCCCTGAATAAACGCGCCCTCGATCTGGCCGCGGTCAATTGCTGGGTTAAGGCTGCTACCCACATCATGCAAAATGTCCACGCGATCCACGCGCAGTTCGCCCGTCAACGTATCAATGGTGACTTCTGAGCAAGAGGCGCCGAGCGAGAAGTAGAAGAACGGACGACCGGTCGCGGTGGCGCGGTCGTAACCGATTTTTGGTGTTTGATAAAAGCCACTGGCCGAGAGCGACACGCGATGCATGTAGGCCTGTTGCACCAGCTCCGCCCAAGAAACAGGGTTCGCGGCACCGACTAAAGTGTCGTTGACGATATCCAGGTTATCGCAGTGATAATGTTCGCGAGCAAACGCCAGTAAACGTTCCTTGATGGTCATGACCGCGTTGTGAGCAGCCATCCCATTGAGATCGGCGCCTGAAGAGGCGGCGGTTGGCGAGGTGTTTGGCACTTTGTCGGTGCGCGTTGACGTGACGAGGACTTTATCAAGCGATATGCCCATCGACTGCGCCACAATCTGCTGAACTTTGGTGTGCAGACCTTGGCCCATTTCCGTCCCGCCGTGCGACACCTGCAATGTGCCATCAGTGTAGATATGAATCAGCGCGCCTGCTTGGTTGAGATGCGTGGCGGTAAACGCGATACCGAACTTGATAGGGGTGAGCGCCAGACCTTTTTTCAGCACTGGGTTGCGCTTGTTCCACTGTTCGATTTCCAAGCGGCGCGCGCGGTAGTCAGCATCAGCTTCTAACTGCTCAATGATGCCGCGCATCTCGTCATACTGTTCCACTTCCATCCCGTATGGCGTGATGTTCTTGCCCGCGCGATACAGGTTGTTCAGGCGCACATCCAGTGCATCGAGTCCGGTGGCTAGCGCCAGATCCTGCATCGCTTTTTCAATCACGATCATGCCTTGTGGGCCCCCAAAGCCTCGAAACGCAGTGTGAGAGACCATATCGGTTTTGAGACGATTGCCAACCACCGTGGCCTTGCCGAGGGAATAAGCATTGTCGGCATGGAACATCGCGCGATCGACAATGGCATCCGAAAGATCCGGCGAGTGACCACAGATGCCGTTTACTTCGATACTGGCGGCTTGGATCACACCTTGTTTATCCGCCGCGAGTTGATAACGGTTATAGAAGGGGTGGCGTTTACCCGTCGCCGTCATATCCACGGCGCGTGGCAAACGCATTTTTACCGCACGTTTGGTGTGGAACGCACCCAGTGCCGCCATACATGCCCACTGCGCAGCCTGGCTCTCTTTACCGCCAAAACCACCGCCCATGCGGCGCATATCGACGGTGACTCGGTTAAAATCAACCGCCAGCACTTCGGCAACCAGTTTTTGGACTTCCGACGGGTTTTGGGTTGAAGAGCGCAGAAAGATGCCGCCATCTTCCGTGAGTTCAGCAAGGCTCGCTTGGCCTTCCAGATAAAAGTGCTCCTGACCGCCCACATGCAGGTCGCCATCAAGATGAATGTCGGCTTGGTCGAACAACGTCGCATCGGGATTCGGGCCCATTTGATGGCGAGACAACAAAGGTTCGTTAAGGCTCGCTTCGGCATAACTTAGAGTGACATTGTCACTTTTTGTGTATTCGACGTTCGCCAGACGAGCCGCTTTCCAGGCAAGTTCATAACTGGTGGCCAGCACCAAAGCGATGGGTTGACCGAAATAGCGAATCTCGCCGTTCAGCATCAGCAACGGGTCACCTTTAAAGATGGTCCCGATGTCTTTTTCGCCCGGAATATCGTCCGCCGTGAGCACTCGAACGACACCGTAGGCCTGACTGACGGCGCTCAGATCCACCGCGCTGATTTGGCCCTTTGCAATCGCGCTGGTAACGACGGCAGCGTGCAAACAACCGCGTGGCGTGGCGTAGTCATCCAGAAACTGCGCTTCACCACTGACTTGTTTTTCAGCACTTTCGTGCTTGTGAGAACGCCCAACCACCTGGAACGCGGTATGCGGCTGCGTGTGTGAGGATTCAATCGACGTTAACTTACGCATGTTGCACCAACCTTGTTTCAACGTGTTGCGATTCAAGATAAAAGCGTTGCAGCAGGTTTTGTACCAACTTCACCCGATAGTCAGCACTGCCGCGTACATCGCTCAGCGGCTGAATCAATGTTGGCACTAACGCTTTCGCTGCATTTACGATGGGCAGTGTCAACGGACGACCGACAAACACTTTTTCCAGCTCATGCAATCGCACTGATTTCGCTGCGACGCCGCCTGCTGAAATAATGCAGTTCTTGACACGACCATCGGTGGCAATGGTCATATTGATGCCCAGAGTCACGGTCGCAATGTCGTCTTCGTAACGCTTACTGATTTTGTAGATCGCATGATGCTGATTCGGTGCTAAACGCGGCAGGTGAATCGCGCTGATCCATTGATTGGGTTTCAATAACGTTTCACGATAGCCGGTAATGTAATCTTCGGGTGCAAACAGAATGCGGGTTTCACCATCATCGACTTCGATACGACCATTGAGGCTAATCAGAAGCGGGGCGATATCGCCAATTGGCGAGGCATGACCAAGGCTGCCACCGAGCGTTGCGCGGTGACGAATGGTTAAACTGCCCAAGCGTTCAATAACTTCATCTGCCGTTGGGAAATGCGCTTTGGCGAACTCGTGAACCTGATTCATCGGCACCGCAGCGCCAATTCGCCAGCCTGACGTGGTTTCAGAAATCCCAAGCAGATCATCCACATGAGAAATATCGATGAGCTGAGGCAGCGATTTCATTTGTTGGGTCACTTCGAGCGATAAATCGGTCCCGCCCGCGATAATTTTGGCATCCGGCATGGCGGCTATCGCTTCGGCTAACGCTTGACGGTTAGCAGGACGCGCATAATGCGGCTCACTGCTTTCGGCAACAGAGCCGAGCCAGAATTTCACCGTGTCGTCATGACGACTGAGTGGGTCGTCGATTTGGCTATGAGCAATGGTGTTGGCGGCGTCAATCAGCGGGCCATAGCCTGTGCAGCGGCATAAATTTCCGGCGAGAAAGTCACTGGGTTTTTCTGGTGCTGTTTCTTGTTTTGAAAGGGCGTACAGCGACATCACAATCCCCGGCGTACAAAAGCCGCATTGCGTGCCGTGTTTATCGACCACCATTTGCTGAACCGGGTGCAAGGTGTCACCCTGTTTAAGATGTTCGACGGTAATGATCTGTTTGCCATGCAGTGCATGAATCGGCGTAATGCAGGCGTTGATCTGACGATAACGAAGGTGCTCAGATTCATCCAGATCAACCATGACGACGGTGCAGGCACCGCAATCGCCACTGGCGCATCCTTCTTTAGAGCCTGTCATCTGTTTTTGTTCTCGCAAATAGTTGAGCAGCATGGAATCCGCCTTGGCCGACTCCACTCTGATCACTTCGCTGTTAATCATGAGCTCTAACATAACTTCCTCTGTTTTTTAAAACTTGTCCAATTGGTCAACTTGCTAGGTAAAAAACGGCTCGCGCACCGTGAGCAGGAGACGCGAGCCGGAGGTGAGATTAGTTAGGGATCTTGGCGTCGATACCTTCGACGTACCAGTTCACGCCTGCAAGTTCTTTATCCGTCAGAGAATGACCTGAAGCGATCACTTGATGACCTTGGTTATCATTCATCGGGCCGGTAAACGGAACGATAGCGCCAGATTTAATTTTGTCTTCTGTACTGAGTATAGCCTGTTTGATTTCAGCAGGTAGGTCAGGGTTAATTGACACGATCTGCAGAACGTCATCTTTCAGGCCGCCCCAGTAATCCTGTGGCTTCCAGTTTTTATCCATCACACCTTCGACAGTTTTGATGTAGTGCGGCGCCCAGTGGTCACGCACAGAGAACATGTGCGCTTTCGGCGCAAAATGGCTCATGTCAGACGCTTGGCCAATCCCCATCACGCCACGTTTTTCAGCGGCAATCAGTGGCGCCGGGCTGTCGGTGTGCTGAATGATGATGTCTGCGCCTTGGTCAATCAGTGCGTTCGCTGCATCCGACTCTTTGCCTGGGTCATACCAGGTGTTGACCCAAACAATTTTCAGTTTGATGTCTGGATTGACGCTCTTCGCGCCCAGATAGGTGGCGTTGATGTCACGAATGACTTCCGGAATCGGGAACGTTGCGATGTAGCCCAGCGTGTTGGTTTTGGTGGCCATCCCCGCAGCGACACCAGATACATAACGACCTTCATAGGTACGCAGCACGTACGTGCCCAGGTTTTTATCCATCTTGTAGCCGGTGGCGTGCTCAAAGGTCACTTTCGGAAAACGTTTCGCCACTTTCGCCGTTGGGTTCATAAAGCCAAAAGAGGTGGTGAAAATTACGTCATTGCCCGATTTCGCCAACTGCGTGATCACGCGTTCCGCATCCGCACCTTCCGGTACGTTTTCAACAAACGTGGTTTTGACTTTTCCACCGAAGTACTTTTCCATTTCAATACGGCCTTGGTCGTGCTCATAGCTCCAGCCATGATCGCCAATCGGTCCGACATAGACGAAGCCGACTTTCAGCGGATCATCCGCCAGTGCCGAAGTTGAGAGCAGTGCAGACACAGAAAGTGCCGCAGCAGTCATCCACTGATTTAGTTTCATGAAATTCTCCGTTTTCATTTTATGGTTTGAGTTGAGATTGTTGCTGTTTGAATTAAGGCTTTCGGTTTGCAACGCATCGTTATGAATGGATAAAGCAAAAACTTGACCAATTGGTCGTGTTTTGAAAATTTATTTTTCATTGATGAGAGAAAGTCTTACGCAGCAAGGCATCAAAAGAGAAAGACGTGCTTCAAGCATGGAAAACATGAGTTGGACCTGATGTGGGAATGCATAATTTTGGTGCTTAGTGATTCACGATGCGCACACATTTGATGCAGCTTAAATCAGCCGCGATTAAAAAAGCCCGCAGTGGCGGGCTTCCTCATGTAGTGACGTTTTGGTTTTAATTACGATGGAACGTCATGACGATTGCAACTTAGTTACGTTTGGGATCGAATGGTTTGCCTAAACTCATCGGCGTTGCCAATTTCTGGCGCAGCTCATTTGAACTGAGTAGCACCATGACCACAACCGTTGCCACATAAGGCGTCATCGCTAAGAGGTTTGGTGAAATATCCACGCCCACACCTTGCATCATCAAATGCATGATCGACGTGAAACCAAACAGATACGCGCCCAAAACCAGATAGCCAATTCGCCACGACGCGAACACCACCAAAGCCAGCGCAATCCAGCCGCGGCCTGCGGTCATGTTCTCCATCCACATTGGCGTGTAGGCGAGGGACATATAAGCGCCAGCCAAACCAGCCAGAGCGCCTCCGATCAAGGTGACAATGTAACGAACTTTAATCACCTCAATGCCGAGCGCATTGGCTGAGTGAGGATTTTCGCCAACTGCGCGAATGATCAATCCGGCGCGCGTCTTGTGCAACACCCACCAAGCGCCAACGACCAACACGAAGCTGAGGTAGACCAGCAAGTCATGATTGAACAGCAATGGGCCAATGAACGGAATGTCACTCAGCAGCGGAATCGGCATCGCTTTGAAGCCGACGATCGTGGATCCAACCAAGCTGCCGCCGAGAAACGCACTGAGACCAGCACCAAAGATGGTTAATGCCAGCCCAGTCGCCACCTGATTGGTGCTCAGAGTTAAGGTCAGGACGCCAAACAGCAACGCCATCAACATACCAGCCAACATGGCAACCAGAATGCCAACTAACAAACTACCGGAGAAATAGGCGCCCGCGAAGCCTGCCATCGCGCCCATCAACATCATGCCTTCTTGGCCTAAATTCAATACGCCCGTTTTTTCACAAATCAACTCGCCCAATGCGATGATGAGTAACGGGGTTCCGGTTTTCAGTGCCGCAATACACAGCGATTGAATCAATAACGCATCCATTATGCGGCTCCTTTTTCGTCAACAAGTGTAGTTTGCGCGGGCGCCCGTAACGCGCTTTTGGGGACAAAGCGATAGTGAATCAGAAAATCACACGCCAGTAGGAAAAACAGCAGCGTGCCTTGGAACAGCCCGGTCACCGCGGTTGGCAGCCCGAGTTCGATTTGTGCCAGATCGCTTCCCATATAGAGCGCGCCCATAAACAGCGACGCAACAATGACACTGATCGGATTCAGACGCCCCAAATACGCCACGATAATGGCTGCGTAGCCATAGCCCGGCGAAACGGACGGCACCAGTTGACCAATCGGGCCCGCGACTTCGGCAGCGCCAGCAAAACCTGCCAATGCGCCAGCAAACAACATCACGCCCCAAACGAGGCGATGCTCTGAAAAACCGGCGTATTTGGCAGCCGCACGCTCAGAGCCAAGCACGCGCAATTGAAAGCCGGGCAGGGTTTTGAACAGCACAACACCCGAAACCATCGCAATCACGACTGCAACAATGATCGATGCTGATGCGCGTCCGCTGTCAAACAGCGGATGCAGCAGCGCAGCATCGGCAAACATTTGGGATTCAGGAAAGCCGAACCCTTGCGGATCGCGAAGCGGGCCATGCACCGCCCACAGCAGCACATACAAACCGATGTAGTTGAGCATGATGGTGGTGAGAATGATGTTGGTGTGAAAACGACGGTTCAGCCACGTCGGAATCGCGGCCCAGCCAGCGCCTGCAGCCATGCCCGCAATTAAGGTCGCCAGTAGCATGCCAATTCCTGAGGTATCATCGGCATTTACCGCTACCGCACTTGCCGCCACGGCGCCAATCAATAACTGGCCTTCAGCGCCAATATTCCAGATGTTGGCTCGATAACAGAGCGCTAAACCCACGGCACACAGCATCAACGGCGCGGATTTCACCAGCAATTCGCCCAAGTTGTAGCTGTCGGAAAAGGGCATCATCACAAACACCTGAAACGCTTTCAGCGGGCTGACGTTCAACCACACAAACAGCACACTGGAGACGGCTAACGTTAAGGTAACGGCGATAAAAGGAGAGAGCCACATCATCAACTTTGAACTTTCTAGACGAGGTTGCACGTTAAGCATGGGCCACCTCCTGCGACGCCATAAAGCCGCCTGCAATCCATTCACCGATTTGATCAATGGATGTGTCCGCCGTTTTCACCGCCGAAGAGACGTGGCCCTCATAAATTGCGGCGAGGCGATCGCAAAGAACGAACAGCTCATCAATATCCTCAGACACCACCAGAATGGCAGCGCCTTCGTCGCGCAATGCGATCAACTGTCGGTGGATCGCGCTGGCCGCACCGATATCCACACCCCAAGTCGGGTGCGCACAAATCAACAAACGCGGTGCTTGTGCAACCTCACGCCCCATGATGAATTTTTGCAGATTCCCGCCAGACAAACTTTTCGCTTGCGACTGCTCATTGCGGCACTTGACCTGATTGGTTTGAATCAGTTTTTGGGCCATGGCTTTGAGTTTGGGAAATTGAATCACACCGCTGCGACAAAGCGAACGCGCATGCGTCAGCAGGGTATTCTCTTCTAAACTCATCTCCGGCACGGCACCTTGCCCCAAGCGATTGGCCGGGACGTAGGCTAAGCCCAGTTGGCGGCGGCGTCCCGCATGCAAATGGCCAATCGGCGCATTTTGCCACTGGATAGAGTCGTTATCGGCGCGAGTATCTTCGCCGCTCAGCACAGCCAACAAGTCTTCCTGACCATTGCCTGCAACGCCAGCCAAACCAAAGATTTCGCCACTGCGAAGCTCAAGATTAATGTGCTTTAAGCTACATCCGAACGGATGAGACGGTGCGAGTGACAGATTGACCGTGCGCAGCACCACCGCTTCACCGGCAGTTTTCGGATACGTTTCCGACAACTGGGTTTCATCGCCAACCATCATGCGCGCAATTGAATTGGGCGTTTCGTGTGAAGGGTTGCATTCCCCAGCCACTTTGCCGCCACGCAGAATAACGGCGCGATGACAAAGCGTGGTGACTTCCTTCAACTTATGGCTGATGAACAAAATCGCGCAACCTTCTGACGCCAGTTGATTGAGTACGGTAAACAGCCCTTCGATTTCCTGAGGGGCCAGTACCGAGGTCGGTTCATCAAGGATCAGCAGTTTTACGTTCTGAATCAAACAACGCAAAATTTCGACTCGTTGGCGCTCCCCGATACTCAGGCTGTGAACGTAACGGTCCGGGTCAACGTGTAACTGATATTGTTCACTTTTTTCGACAATGGTTTGGCGTAAATCATCCAAGGAGTCGAGAAATTCCTTGTCTAGCCCCAACTGGATATTTTCTAACACCGTCAGGGTTTCAAACACAGAGAAGTGCTGGAACACCATGCCAATCCCCATGGCGCGGGCCTGATTGGGGGATGTCATGCTGACTTCATGATTATTCCATAAAATCGCACCTTCACTGGGCGTGTTGACCCCATAAATCATTTTCACCAGCGTTGACTTTCCGGCTCCATTTTCACCCAGTAGAGCGAGAATTTCGCCGGGAAACAGTTTGAGATTCACTTTGTCATTCGCCACGACACCCGGGAAGAACTTACTGAGATTCCACAGTTCGAGAAGTGGTGTAGTCATGTTGAGCAGATTCCTTTCTATTTTTTTCGAAAGGGTAAATGCAAAAACTTGACCAAGTGTTCAAATAGAGTGGCAACAAGGGCTGCGCTGCGCTATGTCGCAACCTGCTGAACCATAAATGTGCAGATGCCTGAAAACGGTGCATATTTAGACACTTGACAACCGATGCGTAAGCAATGATTACTGTAATAAAGGGCCAATATGAAAGGAGTTCTCTTGGAGACTGAACTGGGACAGCAGAAACGCTCTATTTCGGGAGAAATTCGTCGTCGCAACCAGGAATTAATCTTGCAGGCTGCTGCTGATGAATTCGTCAAACATGGATACAAAGGCACATCGGTTCAAGCGATTGCCGATAGAGTGAATTTGCCCAAAGCCAATATTCTCTATTACTTCAAGTCCAAAACGGGACTGTATAAAGCGTTATTGCAGGATATTCTCACGCTGTGGAATGAAGGTTTTTCAGAAAGTGCCATCGACAGTTCGCCACAAGCTGTGCTTCGCAATTATATCGTCGGCAAAATGCGCTATAGCCGAACGCATCCTCAAGAGTCGAAGATCTTCGCTCAAGAGATTATTCAGGGCGCGCCGGTGATTCGTGATGAAATTCAGTTTCCGGTCGTCAACTGGGCAGCGGGCAAAGCAAGTGTGATCAACGCGTGGGTAGAACAGGGGCTAATTCGCCCGGTCGATCCGCTACATTTGCTGTTTTTGATATGGGGAGCCACCCAATTTTACGCTGATTTTGATACTGAAATTCAGCTCATCAAAGGTGCGCCCATGTCCGAAGAAGAGTTTGAACAGGCACAGCAATTTCTTGTCGATATGATTTTACGCGGCCTTGCCGTGACATCGTAACTTTAAGCTTCATGGAGGAAGACTTGAGCCCGAATAGTAGTAAAAAAGTCCCATTATTTGGGATCGGGATAGCCGGCAACTTTGCAGGCCACTTACAACAGACTGGCGAAGCAAAAGCGCTTCAAGGTGACGTGGATACCAGTCGCCCGCAGGCGCTTTTTCCCTTTTATGTCACGGACGCCAGCGACGAATACTTAGCGGTTAATCCGTATTCGTTTGACAGTGTTCTGTTACCTAATGATCCAACTGCACGGGTGCAGATGGAGCCTGAAATCGCACTTGTGGTTAAGGTGAACTATCTTGGCACAACCGTTATCGGGCTGGAACCAGAATTGATGACGCTGCTCAACGATTTGACTCATCGCAATGCCGTTGTTAGCAAATTGGCTGAAAAGAAAAACTGGGGGCTGGCATCAAAAGGCATTGCGAAGAAAGCGTGGCCACTGACCAGTTTCAGCGCCGCAGATGGGCTCGGGAAGTACCGATTCTGCAGCTTTCATCGCCGAGATGGCGTTTGGTCAGCGTGTTGCCATGACGTCTCATTGAGTGATTACAGCTATTGCTATGAACAGTTGATTTCTTGGTTGATAGAGCAGCTCAACACCCAGAAAAACGAAGGAGCACTGCATAACCTCACCAAGCTGATTGGCGAGGCAGGGTACCCCAAACGCATGTTGATCTCACTGGGTTCATCTCGCTATACGAAATACGGTGAAGAGCACCAATTACAATCCGGTGATGAACTGTGCGCGGTGCTGTATGACTCGACACGTATTGATAATCCCGAAATCCACTCCCTGATTGTTGAGCAGACGTTTGACGAACTTTTACAGCAACACATTGTACTTAAGCAATCTGTTTATGCGCGGGCAGAATAGACTTGCGCCACAAACGACAAAGGAGCCAATCGGCTCCTTTGTCGTTAGGACTTCACTCGATGACGTCCTTCTTTCTTAGCTTCAAGCAGCAATTTATCTGCCTGTTCAAACGCCGAAACGAAGTTATCGTTATCTTTTATCTCAGTGACACCGAAACTACAAGTGACAATGTCACTCATTCCGTGGACGCGTAACTTTCCGATTGCTTCACACAGGCGTTCTGCAACCTGTAACGCTCCCGGTAGGTCATCGCCGGGTAACAACAGCATAAACTCATCGCCACCAAATCGGCCGATTTTATCGGAAGGGCGAATCTCCTGCTTAACGAGATTTGCAATGGCTATCAATACTTTATCGCCAATGATGTGGCCGTAATTATCGTTAATCACTTTAAACTTGTCGATATCGAACAAAATCATTGAAATCGGCTGGTTATAACGACGCGCGCGAACGACTTCGTCATGAACATTACGAATAAAGAACTGACGGGTTTGTACATCCGTCAGAATGTCTTGCTCGGAAAGGCGGCGTAGTTTCTGATTGTCGACTAAAATGTGCGGTACCCAGAGCCCGAAATAAGTGTTGGCCGCCAGTAAATAGATGGTGAACTGATACACCATCGCGCGTTCAGATAATCCCAGAACGTCCACCAGCACAGCCGTTAGCGTGCTGAGCACTGCCAAGCTGATGAATGAACGTGAGGCAGTTTCGGTAAACACAATCCACATCTGTGCAATACCAAGAAAGAACACCATGAACACAATCTGTGAAGAAGGATAGGCGGCCACAAGCATACTGATGCTCAATAAAATAAGGCCTGCGGTAATCAGCTTATAAATAAAAGGCTGCAGCGGTAAATCATCCAACAATGGTTTGAAATGCTTTATCAACCATCGGCCTTCAGAAGGGTAAAATTTCCCGAGAATTGATACGATCAGCGGTGTGATGACCACAACACCAATCAAATCGCCCACCCACCAAGGAACCCACAATTGCATGATGTCGGAGTAATCGATGATGCCGGTCATCGCCAACGCAGTCGAGCCGCCGATGGCCGCAACCAACGATGAGCACACAGCTAAGATCAAAAATAGCAAAATCAGATTGGGAACTTTAACGGTGTCTTGCTCTGCACTGATCTGCTTAAGCAACGAAGCACCAAGCCAGTATGCGAAACTGTGAATAGCTGCGAATAACAAACCGGTGGAAACCAATGTCGTAACGGATTGATTAGCACCGTAAATGCTATTTTCCCAGAATGTTGCCGCAATAGAACACAGAATAAGAACGGGCAGATATGACCAACCCAAAACCAAAAAGATCGCGAATGTTACACCGGAGGGGGGAAACCAGACACTGACGTGCGGCTCGTATTCCATCAGCGCAGCTGCCCGCCACATGATAAGCCAAGCACAAGCGACCAAAATCGGGCGTAGCGAAATTGATCTCATCCATTTGTCATAAATCGACAGAACATCTTGATTAACAGCCAAATGCCCTCCTTGGCCTTCACTGCATGACGTTGGCTTCTTTAATAGTAGTTACTGATCAATAACTCACTAAGTCGTTATTGAGTTTTTATTCATTTACTTACAAGTTGATTAAGGAAATTTGACATAAATCATAAGATTGCACCACGATAGCACTTAGAGTAGCGCCAGTTCTCAACAAGGAGACATACGGAAAAACTTTGATGTCCCCAGTGCCGAGTATCGACTAATATAAGTTTAATATTCAACTGAATACAGATGACTTGCAGACGTATGTTGAAACGCAACTTCGCTATACCTCTTGGGGCTTTCATTTTTACTTACTCCTCCTGGGCCATCGCAGGTTACTCGTCCATCCAGAATTTTCTGGAGAACAGCTTTGCCGCAACGATAGTGCTCAGTGACAGTGATGTATTTACAGTGGGTATCAGCGATTTTGATCCTAACGAATTGCTCAATACCAACAATGAAGATTGGGGAACAGAGGACTCGATCGACAACCGCAAGAAGTATGCCATTTCGACAATACCTTATACTTTTGAGCTCAGCGAAGCAGATGCGATCAATCAGCACAGCATCTTACTACGCTTATCGGGTATGGTTTCTGAAGAGACAGTGCAGTTTGTTCCTGATGAACCGAAAGACGATTTTCGCCAGGTGATCGTCGACTTATACGCCGCTTACCGCTTCAAACATAATTTCGATGAACACTGGTCGTTTGAACCCGGATTCGGTGTTCATTTGCTGCGCTACGAAAACACTATGGATTACAACAGCCCAACCGGGCAGCAAATTGCACCTTTTCTTGACAATTTGCTGTTCAACACCACAGCCTGGGCCAACGTGTATGAGCCGCACTTCAAACTGAAGTATCGATCAGAAGAATCTTGGGGACATTGGCAAGTTTCATCATCCTGGCACTATTTTTACGGTTATGGGTGGGGGCAAGCAAATGAAGGCGACATCGGCCATCCAGAAGGGTGGTATATCGCAAATGGAATAACCGCAGCCTATGACTTTTCTCAGCTAGGACGATCTGTACAGTCTATCTATTCCAGTATAAGGCGCGTAGATGTGGGAAGCGATGTCAGCCAACCTCTCGGCACATCGATGTACTATGAGGCAAGCGTTGGCTGGCTAATGACACCGCCGTTTGAAATCAGTTTTATTGACAACATCGGGATTGGCTTGGCGTTTAACTATGGCAGCGCATTCAAAGGCGGCAGTATTGTGCTGTTTTTCAATCAGGACTGATTCGCCACTTTGACACAGTTTCGACCCGCTTTTTTCGCCGAGTAGAGCGCCTGGTCTGCCAATTTGATTGCCGAGATAGGATTGCGCTCCACGGTACTGTCGCAGACACCAATACTGACGGTGATGTTCACTGATGTGCGTTTTGCATCAGAGCGCTGTTTCACGCCATCTTTATCGTTCTTTGGCCGCGAATCAAAATTACGAATCACAAGATCATACTGTTCAATATCAGCGCGCAGCAGCTCCAGAAAATCCACCGCTTGATCGGCGGTTTTACCTTTAAACAGAACGGTAAATTCTTCGCCGCCGTAGCGATACACTTTAGCGCGCCCCTGAACCAAGCGCAGCCGGGCCGCAACTAACTTGAGCACGTCATCGCCGGTCTCATGGCCATAGGAATCGTTGAACTTCTTGAAGTGGTCCACATCCACCATTGCTACCGTAAAACGTCGCCCGAGATAGCGCATATCAAGATCCAGTGCATGACGCCCAGGTAGCTGCGTCAACCTATCGTTAAATGCCATCTCGTGGCTGGCCGATAGTAAATACAGTATCAGCAGCACACCCGCTAACGAGAACATGGTGCTGGAGACATACTGCACCTGAAAGAAAATGAAGGTGTTCGACGCCAACAGAATTGAGGTGTAAATCACCACATCCATTAGACGATTTTTGGTTAACACAAAAATACTGGTGATGCCCGTTAATGCCGCAAGATAGAGCACCAGAATGAACGGCAGTTTAGATACTTGTTCAACTGAATAGAGCAAGCCGTCGTTAAGATCCGCAAAGCCACCGGATTGATATTGCGTGATAATGAGATAACACCACACGCCGAATAGAGTGAGAATACCTAAGTACACCGCAAATCCACGGCTAAATAATCCGCCGTTTTTAAAGGCATAGCTGAGCAAGCAAGCGATAGGCAGTAAAATAGCCAACAGAGACAGTTC
>ERZ1673961.89-NODE-89-length-45429-cov-7.982721_pt1 | contig 45429 bp, 36 predicted proteins | sample MGYA00580189_ERZ1673961 | MGnify/ENA primary metagenome ERZ1673961 (study PRJEB41334, sample SAMN05608105) | rock metagenome | biome: terrestrial subsurface; feature: shale formation; material: shale | place: USA: Pennsylvania ... | reverse complement strand
CCTATCATCCTGACGGGCGAACTCTATCCTAGAGCTTAACTACATCCTTGCTGACAACTCATCCTAAGCTATCAAATCTTCATCCTGAAGATACCTAATCCTTTAGGCTTTTTCCTGTTCCTGCCAACATCCTGTCGACACATTCAGTATTCATGGTTTGTGGTTTTGACTCAATCCTCTATTTGCAATTATTTTTGAAATCGATTGCATGAATGAAATTATTTTTATTTATAAACAATCAGTTAATGTTATTTTCTGGCTTTAATCTTAGTGTTCTTTAATCCATTTGCTTACACGCTATGTAAGAGATCTCGCACAAGTTATTGGGCTAATGTCGTAAGTATGAGGATTTTGGATGAGCTGCTCGATTTGCTCTCGATCACAAACCGGTCTATATATCCTGGGAGATCAATATTCTCTGCTGAACAAAGTTTTCATTGTTCTAAGAGAAGTAATAAGTGAGTTCGATGGAAGACTTTGTTGTATCGCAGGTTTTTACCTCTGAGTGCTAGACTTTTGCGTTAAGAGTGTGGTAATTGATTATATTCCACCTCGGAAATTCTTATTAAGATTTGGTGACAGTAAAAAGAAGGAACTTGATTGCCATTTTTCTGTCATATCAGGTGAGTAGGTTGACCGTGTAAGGAAGATAATATTTGATTTGCTCAAATATTATCGATAGTAAAAAGACCATTATTGTCATTATGTTGTGAATTTGGTCACGGTTAATTGGTTGATTCCTATATAGATTTAATGGAATTGCAAACCTTAGACAATAAGCTCAACGTGAGCGTTACTTATATAAATAAGGGAGATTACTATGAAAAAGATGAGAAGAGCTCAGTTACATCGTGTTCGTATTCAGTATTGGAAAGATACGAAAGATGAGACAGCTAAAAAATCATAGTTAACTACTTTCGACGTCAATGGGCTGGCAGTGGAATACAATATTCCCAGCAATTGCCAGCTCTAAAATACCCTCCTAGCGTTACTTTCCTTCATACAAAAAATAAAAAAGCCGATCCGAAGATCAGCCTTTGTATAATTTCCTAGCTCAGTTTACCTGTCTGGAATTACAAGTAGTTGGCATCTACCAATTCGCCAGCTTTTGCAGTTTTTACTTCAGGGCGTGCTTCCAGCCAAGCCAGAACTTGCGCTTTTTGCTCTTCAGTTGCATTGCCGTAGCGCTCAGTTGAGCACAGGAAGCCTTCAAACAGTTCCAGACCACCACCGCCAAAGCACAGACCCAAACCGTCAATGTAGTCAACAAAGTCATCAACGAATACATCGTAGCGGTCGAAGTCATTGATGTCTGTTTCACAGCTGATTTCGAACCCTAGGATTGCGAATTCGCCTAAGAACAGTTTTTTACGGATACGACGGCTTTTGTTATCGATTTTTTCTAATTTCATAACTATCTCTCGTAGATGATCTTATTACGCACACGTTATACCTTCTATAGAACCATATCCCAAGTAAAATTCTATTAATACGACATGTTTGGTTGTTCTTTGTGCAAGCGATGTCTCGTGTTCTTCCGTATTGATAGGGTGTTTAACCGCACTAGAGTCGATTTGGTGAAGAAATAATTCAGCAACATAACCTTCATTTATCTTAATTATTATTGTCACAATGTTTCTCCAAACTTCCCCTCGTTCAACTACTTATAAAATCTAATTTAAAATTAAATCAAATATTGGGAAAGTGAGATCATGAGTAAGGAAACGTTCAACGCAACGCGCTTTAACCACAGCAATAACAAACCTTTTGAAGAAGTATTAGAAGCGAGTCTATCTCGTCGTAGCATTTTGAAAGGCGGCTTGGGCATCAGTGCGATGACTGCGTTTGGTGCTTTTGGCTTGGCTGGGTGTAATTCATCTAGCTCAGGTACTTCGACAAGTGCTGCGTCTGGAGTATCAAAAGCAGTACTCAACTTTGAATCGATTCCTGGTTCGTTAACGGACGCAGTTTCTATTCCATCAGGTTACACCGCGCAGGTATTGGTGCCGTGGGGGACACCCCTAAATGCTCAGGGTAACGCATGGAAAAATGACGGTTCAAACACCAGTTCTGACCAGCTTAACGCATTAGGCATGCATCACGACGGTATGCATTTCTTCCCATTGAATGACAGCACGACAGATGGCTTGCTATGTATCAACCATGAATACATCGATACAACAGCGCTACATCCGAATGGCCCAACGGTTGAGAACAATGTTCGCACCATCGTTGACGAAGTTCGTAAAGAAATCAATGCTCACGGCGTATCTGTGGTTCGTATCCAACTTGAAGACAACATGTGGAAGCTGGTTGATGCTGATCCACTTAACCGCCGCTACACGGGTGCGACAGTGATGGATCTATCTGGTCCAGTTGCGCACACTGAATTGACAGTAACACGCTTTTCTCCAGACGGTAGCCAAGCTCGCGGTACGCTGAATAACTGTGGTAACGGCTACACACCTTGGGGAACTTACCTAACTTGTGAAGAGAACTGGCCAGGCTATTTCGTTAACGCGGGTACTCGTACAGAAGAGCAAAATCGTATTGGCATTGAGTCAGGAAGCACTCGCTACTTATGGGAAACTCTAGCTGGCAACGCTGAAGAGCGATTGGATGAGTTCACTCGTTTTAACTTAGCACCAACAGGCGCAAGCTCAAGTGACGATTACCGCAACGAAGCTAATGGCCATGGCTATATTGTTGAAATTGACCCATACACGCAAAACTCACGTGCGAAAAAACGTACTGCACTAGGTCGTTTCCGTCACGAAGGCTGTGCATTCGGTAAGCTGGAAGAAGGTAAGCCAGTGGTATTCTACTCTGGTCACGACTCTCGCTTTGAATATCTTTACAAATTTGAATCAGCTGCTGCCTGGGATCCTGCTGACGCAAACCCAGCGAATCGCCTGGCAACAGGTGATAAGTACATGGATGAAGGCACGCTTTATGTTGCGCGCTTCAATGAAGACAGTACAGGTACATGGCTGCCACTAACGCTAGATAGCGTCACCACTGATGGCGGTACGCTGGCTGACGAGTTCGACTCATTAGCAGAAATCATTCTCAACACAGCGGGTGCGGCTGACAGTGTTGGTGCGACTCCAATGGACCGCCCGGAGTGGTGTACTGTAGACCCATTCACTGGCACTGTTTACCTGACACTGACCAACAATACTCGTCGTACAGAAGATACCAATGCGGCAAACCCACGCTTAAACAATAAATTTGGTCACGTGATTCGCTGGGATGAAGGCGATTCTGCTACCGAGTTTAGCTGGGATATCTTTGTGTTTGGTTCACCAGCAAATGTTGATGCTGACACTAACCGCTCAAGCCTAACGGAGTTAAACCAGTTCGCAAGCCCGGATGGTTTGTCTTTCGATGGCCGTGGCATCCTTTGGATTCAAACGGATAACGGTGCAGACGAAGTGACCTCTTACACCAACGATCAAATGTTGGCAGTCGTACCATCGAAACTGACGGATGAAAATGGCGACCAAGCGACGATTGGTGCGGACAACCAAGCCGAACTGAAACGCTTCTTTGTTGGTCCAAACGGTTGTGAAGTGACTGGCTTTACCATTAGCCCAGATTACAAATCATTGTTTGTAAATATCCAGCACCCGGGTAACTGGCCATACAGCGATGATGCAGCAGAAGAAACACCTGCTGGTACAACGGTTCGTCCTCGTGCATCGACAGTTGTGATTCGCCGTGAAGACGGTGGTGAAATCGCAGTATAACTGCCGCCAGTAAACGGTTTTAAAAAGCCCTGCAAATGCAGGGCTTTTTGTTTTGTAATCAATGCAGAAATCTACTTAGAAAGAGAAAGTGTGCTGGTGAGCGTGTGCATAGGAGCCTCCGGGAGGTCATGATATTGACCAAAAAGCGTAACTTGATTACGGCCAGAATGCTTAGAATGGTATAGCGCGACATCGGCTTGAGTCAGTGCCCTGTCCATCGTACTGCTTTGTACGAGTTCACTGACCCCAAAACTCATCGTAATTTTGAACTCAAATGACTGAAGGGATGTTTCATTTTCTATCGCCGTTCTAATTTGCTCTGAAAAATTTTTTGCCTGATCTAATTTGTCTAAAATAATCATCAAGAACTCATCACCGCCCACACGAACGACACATGCGGATTCAGGCAACTGTTTTTTAAGTATGTTGGCTATCTTTTCCATAACCTGATCGCCAGCAGTGTGTCCAAATTGGTCGTTAATTGCTTTAAATCGATCAATATCGGCCATCACGACACTAACAGGAAGGTTATGTTTACTCGCGTCTTTGAGCAGGCACGGAACGATATCTTCCAACGCTCTGCGATTATAAAGACCAGTTAATGCATCGCGCAGAGATAAGTCATTAATCGATGCAACAAGGCGGGCATTAATTAACCACAAAATGTTAAAACTTAAAGCAACGATCAGACAGATACTAAATAAGAAAGTAAGTTGATGGATAACTCCTGCATTCATAAAGCTAGCCATCTCTGGTGCGAATATACTCCAAAGGGCTCTTGCTCCCATAAAAGCGCTATAACAAAAGAAAGAATAGGCCATGGTTTTTACAGGAAGGTTTAGATCATTTTCTTTACCTTTGAGCATCGCAATGCCACTGCATAATGTCACCAAACACAGATAAACACTTAGGTAGATAACGCGACTTTTGACCGAAGGTTCGTAAAAAGTGAAGTAATAAAATGAGGCGCTAATCAAGGGGATAAAACACGCCATAGTGTGGGCGAGTTTAAGAGGAAAAGAACGGAAAATACTCACACTATAAAGCGTGAGTAAGAAGCCTATTAAAATAAGCGTATTGGCCACGATAATGGTGACCCAGTCGGGAGCGGAATCTCTGAGTCCAAGCAAAAATGGTCCGAGACCAATGAACAACAAAGAGACAGAAAAAGTGCTCAATCCTTTTATTTTATTCTGTGTGTATTGGTAACATAGGAGGCTAATAGAACAGATGCAAGAAAACAAAATAACAATAAAGTTAAGTGTTCTTACATCTAAATAGTGATTGTCCATAGGCGCTCCGTAATGAGTTATCACTCAGGTAACTCCTTTACCTGAGTTTAACAAATAAGCCCCTAATATATTAACTTAATTATATATAGTTGTCTTATGTGTAACCGCTATTCTTTGACCAACGCCAGAGTCTCCCCTTTGTTTTCGTTTGGTTTAAACAACAGGCCGAGCCCAGCAATGACGACGCTCGGTACAATCCAACTGGCAAAATCATTGTAGAGAGGCAGGTGAGCGCTCATCCATTGATCAATGGATTCAGGCATATTACCCAGAATATGCATTGCATCGACACAACCAAATAGTAGTGCGGTGAACGCTGTGAACACCACCATTGGCTGAGACATTTTATTGCGCAGTGGAGCCATCATCATTAAAGCAATCGCGACTGGATGCAGGGCAACCACTACCGGTAAGGTAATTGCCAGAAGTTGTTCTAGTCCAACGTTGGCAATCAATCCTGCCAATACCATTGTTGTGATGACACTGCCTTTGTAGCTTACTTTATTAAAGGTCTTGTCATAGAACTCACTTCCTGCCGTGGTGACACCAATAGCTGTTGTCAAACAGGCTAAGACCATGACTGCGCCTAATAAAAGCGAGCCAAAAGCGCCAAAATGACTGAAAGTAAACGCTGTTAGAATCTCACCACCGTTACTGAACTCATTGCCCAGGTAAGTGCTCGTCGAGCCAATGTAAGCCAAAGAAATATACACAAACGCCATGGCAACGGCATACATAAGAGCGGCGATTAAAGTGTATTTTGCCGTTGCTTTTCGGCAGTTTATTCCCATGCTTCTAATTGCGCGGAAGATGATCCAACCAAAGCCAATTGATCCCAGTGCATCCATCGTCATGTATCCCTGAGTCAGGCCTTCCGCAAAAGCACCTCCTACGTATGGTCCCGTTGCGTGAGTGGACTCACCCCCAGGGTAGACCAGAGCCGTCACTGACAAGACAATTAAGATTGCCATTAAAGCGGGTGTCAGAACTTTTCCGAGATTGTCTATCAACTTACCGGGGTATAGGGCAAACAAAATGGTAACTACGCAGAACACGGCGGTGAAGGGGATTAATGCTGCATCACCAAGCATCGGCGCAAAGCTAAATTGATAAGCCACGGTAATAGCGCGTGGAATTACGAATGCCGGGCCAATGACGATGAAGACCATTACCCAAAAGCTGGTGGCTAATGGTTTGGGTAAAGCAGCGGTTAATTTATCTGAGCCATTAACAATCGCGACGATCACCAATGCCATTGCAGGTAATCCCACTCCGGTCAAAAGAAAGCCTGCCATACCGCTGAGAAAGTTTTCGCCAGCCTGATACCCCAAGAATGGAGGGAAGATAAGATTACCCGCGCCTAAATACATGGCGAAAGTCATAAAGCCTAAAGCAGCGATATTGCGTGCGCTTAACATTGTTATTCCTCTTGTGTTTCGCTTGAAAGAAACTGAAAGGAATGGAGAGTGTGTAGTGACCCGTCAGCTTCTTATCAAGCTGACAGAAAGTGTGGTATTGCCTGTCAGCCCTGAATCAGTTTCAGAGAGAGCAGGAGGATCGCAGCAGCAACACCTGAAGGGCGTTTTAATGCAAATGTTGATTGCATGGTCGCTGACATGAGAGATCCTTATATAGTGAAAAATGCCAAGGGACACGTTTGCCTTGGCTTATCGCTACACTAACGAACATTACGACCTTGGCACAACCCTGCAGAGGAAAATAAGTTGATACGGTTAAGGTTTGTTTTTAGGTTGGCATTATAAACTGGATTATAAGAGATAAACTGGAATATATAACTGCTGTGTTTTGGCTTGGCATTTTAGTTTATGGCTTTCTGTTCTCCATTTGGATTTTTTCGCTACAACAAATTGTTCAAAAGGTAAGCAGATTACCATTGTCCTAATCTGTGCTTTATGATGAAGACATTTTTTCAGCACAATTTTAATGAAAGTGTAGTTTGGGGTGTATTTTTCAAAGTGACCCTGGAGAGCCGTGACAATTTCTTATGTCGGATAAGCCAATGTTGTTTCGTGTGGCAGGCTACGCGGTATTCTCTGTCAATTTTGTTTACAGTGGCGGTAATTTAAGTTGCAGCAGTCTTAACTCTGGGTTTTTATTTGAGGTCGTATGAAATCAGTTTATGACTACATTGTCGTCGGCGGTGGTATCGTTGGCGTGTCTACCGCTTGGCAATTACAACAGCGTCATCCTGATCGTTCCATTTTGCTGGTGGAGAAAGAGTCTGGTTTCGCAATGCATCAGACCGGACATAATAGTGGCGTGATTCACGCTGGTGTTTACTATGCTCCGGGCAGTCTGAAAGCCGAATTTTGTAAACGAGGCGTTGAGGCTACCATCGCATTCTGCACCGAGCACGGCATTCCGGTTGAGAACTGTGGCAAGCTTTTAGTGGCGACCAGTGAGCAGGAAGTCGAGCGAATGAATGCGCTCTATGAACGTTGCCACATCAATGGCATAGAAGTTGAGCTACTTGATCAAGCGCAGTTAAAGCTGGCGGAGCCAAACATCACGGGGTTAGGCGCGATTTATGTCAAAGACACAAGCATTGTTGACTATCGATTAGTGACGAAACACATGGTGAAAGCTTTCCAAAAGCTCGGTGGGCAGGTTAGCTTGCGTACTCAAGTGGTTGCGATTGAAGAAAAAGATCAAGAGGTACAGCTTACTTGTGTTTCTGACGGCCAGTCGATGCAACTGAACTGCAAGATGTTGATGACTTGCAGCGGGCTGATGGCTGATCGCATGACTAAAATGATGAAAATTAAGACCGATTTTCAAATCATCCCGTATCGTGGTGAATATTATCGTCTGGACAGCAAACACAATCATGTTGTGAATCATCTTATTTACCCCATTCCCGATCCTGACTTACCGTTCTTAGGTGTTCATCTGACTCGCATGATAGATGGTTCTGTTACTGTGGGACCGAATGCGGTTCAAGGCTGGAAGCGGGAAGGATACGCTAAATTGAACTTCAGTTTTCGAGATACATGGAGAATGCTGCGCTTTTCGGGTTTTTGGAAAGTGTCGAAAAAACATCTTAAAACGGGTTTAGAAGAGCTGAAGAACTCTTGGTGGAAGTCTGGCTACTTACAGCTGGTCAACAAATACTGCCCCATTATCCAAGTTGAAGATCTTAAACCTCACCCAGCAGGTATTCGGGCTCAGGCTGTGTTATCCGATGGCACATTAGTGCATGACTTCCTGTTTGCAGAGACTGCTCGTAGCCTGCATGTGTCTAATGCGCCGTCACCAGCCGCAACGTCAGCAATACCTATCGGAGAATACATTTGCGATAAAATCGATGCGAAGATAAAAGCGAAAGTCGATATAGGCGAAGAGCGCTATTGATGAGATGTTTGTAAGAGGCTCTCGGGTTACGCAAGCTCGAGAGCAATACGTACGAACTGCTCATCTTGATATTGAACAGCGTAATTAAACGTGTTGTTGGCGTAAATACTACCAAGGAATAGTGAACGCTGACTCATAGGGCCACGGAAAAGCATCGAAATAGGTGCGATCAGGGCGTTATTGTCGTCGAAATGCTGGTTTAAGTTCTCAGAGAGGACGCACAGCAGACAGCCATGTTGATCATGCGACAGATCGACATCCTCCGGACGAGAGAGCAATACGGTAGTGCCTAATTTCTTTTCGATTTCGTTAATAAGTAGCAGGTAGCTATCTAAATGCGGCTGAGGGTTACTTGGCTTGTCTGCTCCCACACAGCGCTCCAGCAATACTTCTAGATTACCGTTTTCCCCTTTAGCTTGCTGAGTCAGCGACTTTAATGGCTTTTTAATCAGCTTATAGCGATTGCTTTTCAGCTTTGGCTTAAGCCATTTTTGCAGCAGATCATTACGTTCTTTTAAAGCGATAGGGCGAGAAGATGCTTGAATTTTAAAGTGTAGATGCAGTAAAGCATGCACAGCAAGTTCGCTCAGAAGTTGGTTTGCATCTGCGGATGGTCTTGCCTGCTTAGAACTTTGCATTACTCTCAAACGAAATCAAAAGAAGAAGGATAATGGTGCCGAGAGAGGGACTCGAACCCTCACACCAAAGGCACCTCATGCTAGCGTGTCTACCAATTTCACCATCTCGGCATCATGATGCTCTGTAGTTACAGAGGCTTCGGAAAGAAGCGATTCAAATTGTATAACCAAATTCCATCTCTTGGCGAGTGTAAAGTTAAGCATTTTTGGCCATTCTAGTTTGATTGCGCATTTATTGGCCGTTTTCCGCTTTTTTAGCCAAAGGAATTTTACTTATAGCCCTGATTTAGATATGGACATTAACGAAAAATGTCTGGATTGCATGAAATATGAACGCTTGAACGTTTGCTTTTATAAATGTGATGAATATCTCTTTTTATTGACTATACTGTCGTCCCGTTTAAACGGGATTTAGGGTTTCGTTGTTCAAGGCCCTTACCCATACAAGCCGTCACATGGAGCAGGCAGAGTAATCAACTCGCCAGCAGTGAATGACCCCACGGACCGGACCAGCTCCCTTTAATTGCTTGTATAAGGTAAAAATAAGATGTCGAACTATTCGCTCTGTCTATATTCACATTCGCTGAGTGTGCCATCACTTAATACGTTGAGTCATTCTTTCACCAAGCTCTTTGGTGCATCTCTTTTCGTTCACGTAGTGTAGGCCGAGTCATGAGTATCCTATTTAGTTTATTTGGTATCGCTGCACTCATTGGTTGTGCTGTTCTTCTTTCCGAGAGTCGTTCATCTATTAACTGGAAAACGGTACGCCGTGCATTACTGTTACAAATGGCTTTTGCGGCGTTAGTGCTTTACTTCCCGATGGGGCAGGCGGCACTTGCGAGTTTGAGTAGCGGTGTTGCCGGTCTGTTGAGCTTTGCAGACGAGGGCATTAAGTTCCTGTTTGGTGAGTTAGCTTCTACTGGCTTTATCTTCGCTATCCGTGTCCTGCCTATCATCATCTTCTTCAGTGCGCTTATCTCCGCCCTTTACTATTTGGGCATTATGCAAAAAGTTATTCAGTTTATTGGCGGTGCTATCCAAAAGTTTCTTGGTACTAGCAAAGCTGAGTCTTTGGTTGCAACGGGTAATATCTTTTTGTCTCAAGGTGAATCACCACTTTTGATTCGTCCATTCTTATCCAGAATGACACGATCTGAGCTGTTTGCGGTTATGGCCGGTGGCATGGCATCTGTCGCGGGCAGCGTCTTAGGTGGTTACGCAGGATTAGGGGTCGAGCTGAAGTATCTGATCGCAGCGAGCTTCATGGCTGCACCAGGCAGTTTGATGATGGCTAAAATTATCGTACCTGAGCGCGAACAGCCGAGCGATTACAGCAATATCGAATTGGATAAAGCGGACGAAAGCAACGTCATCGATGCGCTAGCAAGTGGCGCAATGGGCGGTATGAAAGTGGCGGTTGCAGTAGGTACTATGCTGATCGCATTCGTCAGTGTCATTGCTATGGTGAATACCGGCCTTGAAAACTTAGGTGGCGCGTTTGGCTTCTCAGGCGTAACGTTGCAAGCTATTTTTGGCTATATGTTCTCGCCTTTGGCTTGGTTAATTGGCGTCCCAACCCATGAAATTCTTGCGGCTGGTTCGTATATTGGCCAAAAAGTAGTGATGAACGAGTTCGTTGCATTTATTGATTTTGTACAGCACAAAGCGGCATTGTCTGAGCATACACAAGTTATCATTACCTTCGCTTTGTGTGGCTTTGCAAATATTGGCTCGATAGCGATTCAGCTGGGTTCCATCGGAGTTATGGCTCCTGAACGTCGTAAAGATGTTGCGAATATGGGACTCAGAGCGGTTGCGGCAGGTACGTTAGCTAACCTGATGAGCGCGTGTTTAGCGGGTATCTTTATCTCTCTGTAAAACACTCGCTTCATTTAATACGAAAACCCCGCCGTTATGGCGGGTTTTGTTATTTTTGCTCTTTCGGTACCAAACCATAGGGTATCGATTGAAACGATTTGGGAAATGATTGGTAACTCGGCCCTTGGCTCACGCCTTTCCAGTCCAGCAGCATGATGGCTAACACGTTTCGATGCTCACCAAATTTAAGATCAAAACTCCCTTCGACTGACGGGATCAACCCTTGCTCTTTATCCAGAGCTGCTCGTATCGCATTTCGTGTCTTTTCTACCACAGGGTCATGCGTTAGCCCTGCTAGAAGGAAAGAAATGCCAACTTCCGCAATGACATCTTCTTTGCATCGAAGCAGTATGGTATCGATGTTTTTGCGCAAGTAGTCGAAAATCCACTGATGCTGTTGTTCACTTACCTGTTTTTGGTAGTACTGAGAATCGGCAAAAATAATGTGCGTCATGCCGTATATTTTGTTCCCATACTGTTGAGTCGATAGCTTCTTATCCTTGTCGTCGGGATAGGTTGCTTGAAACGCTTGTGTAAACGCTTCAACCACATCTTGCTCTCCGAGCTGTTTTAGCCAATACACTTGATTGGCTAACTGCGCCGCCCAAGCTTCGATCATCTCTTGGTCAGTGGCGTATCGAGTAAAATCATACCTGCGCAACACTTCTCTGAGAGTGGTATCGTTTTTGTGTTTCAAACCGTATTCGTCTGCTCTTGCCATTGCGCCGAGCAAATCAATGCCAAGGTATAAATACTCTGGGTGGTGCTTTGTCACCGTATACCGCAGCTGGCCTCGCTCATCGTCTTTATTTTGATAGCTTGTCAATCGTTGTGACGCATACAAAATGATCTCTTCGGGCTGGACGACTTCGGAGGACAGTTTATTTAACCGGCTCGCGACTTGCGCCATATCTGTCCAAACAGCGGGTAGGTATTTTGGGTCCTGCGTCTGTCTGTACATACGCAGACCAAAATGCCCCTCTTTAAACGGAGGAAGAGTGAAAAGTTCCCGTTCATAAGTATCCCGAATTACTTGCGCTGATTGAGCGTAGCTTAAGGGAGGAGATTCAACCTCGTTGGCTTGAGTTTGAAAAATGAGAGAGCATGATAGTAAAAACGCTAAACTAATAGGCTTGATACGCATAATTTCATTCCATGAAAATCTTTTCTAAAGTTATCACCAATACTTACATGAAGTGTAAAAGGTTGGTCAATACTACAAAATATGTCGAAAAGTCAGGTTGATGCGCTCACCTTTGGGCTTTGATGTTTTGGGAACGCTGTGGCGCCAGTGGTGTTGAAGTTCTCCGGCCATAATTAACAAAGCACCATGAGAAAGATCGTATTCAATCTGGGTTTTACAATGTAAATTCCTTAGCAAAAATCGTCGACTTTCACCTAAGTTTAGCGAAGCGATCACCGGATTTCGGCCTAGCTCGGGCTCGTTATCTTGATGCCAACCCATAGAATCCTGACCATCGCGGTATAAATTGGCCAATACCGAGTTGAAAGTTACTTCAGCGATGGCTTCACAACGCGCTTTGAGAGTAAGCAGTTCGGGTGTCCACGGATAAGGGGTCATTGTCAGCCCTGAATAGGTGTAAGCGGCGTCGCCATGCCAAGCTTGCAGCCGAGGTTGCAGGACTGACTTGCCAAAGATGTTAATTCGTTCTTGCTGCCATGGTAAGGTTTTCCTGAGGTTAGCAAAAAAGTTGTCGGCTTCGGCAGCTTCAAGAAAGTTTGGATGATAATAGAGTTTACCTTGCTGCACTTCTTGCCAGAATGAGCTGCTAAATAAGTCATCTTGTTGCATTTTTTACCGCTCTACGTATAAATTTTTTAGATTATTGTTACCTTTATGATAGCTATTGAGTATTATTTGATTAAATAAGAATTTTAACAATAAATGAAAGCGTCTCGCAGCGGTATGCGAGATAGTGGGGAGCCAATGCGCCACTTTCCCAAGAAACAGTATTACTTTGCCTTATTCTTCCTGATTTTTTTCGTTTTGTTTGTCGGAGTTGTTGAACTATTACATCAAAACCAAAAAGAACATAACCGAGAGCAATTACTCGCTGAAGCCAAAGATCAACTTTCTATCCTCCGATCCAACCTGGAGGCAGGCCTGATGGCCGACATTTACCAAGCCAGCACTTTAGGTACGCTAGTGACATTGCTACCTGAAAGTGGTGCGCGCGAGTTAGGTATCGCCGCAGAACGTATTCTGAATAAAAGTAAGAATATTGATGCCATCGGTATCGCGAAAAATGACGTTATAAATCATATGTTTCCACTCAAAGGTAATGAGGGTGCGCTCGGGCTGGACTATAGAACAGTTCCGGAGCAATGGGCGCAAGTAAAAAAAGCCAGAGAGATTCAACAGATATTCATCGCGGGGCCCGTTACGCTGGTGCAGGGTGGGCGAGGGTTGATTGTTCGAGTACCAGTATTCCGAGACCCACCAACAAACAGTGACTACTGGGGCGTCATCAGCGCGGTTATCGATTTTGATAGTTTGCTGAAAGAAACAGGCATTCTCGAGTTTTCTCATCGTTATCCTTTGACGATAAGAGGCTATGACAGTAGCGGTGCATCTGGCGATATCTTTTTTGGGGTGCCGAATTTATCAAAGACAAGGTACGCGACAGAGACGGTTTACTTCCCTTTTGGAAGCTGGAGTTTGTCCGTATTCTCAAGTGATACATTGGAACAGCAACTGCCATGGTACGAATTCCATTTGGTCAGAATTCTTGGCTATTCGGCTTTGTTGGCTTTGAGCGTTACGTTTATTGTTATTTATCGTCTGTATATCATCGCCGACACTCGTGCCTTACATGACGAGCTGACAAAATTGCCAAATCGTCGTTATTTCATGCAGTCCTATAAGCAGCAGTTTGAGCTCGCTCAGCGCTATAAAAAACGATACCACTTTGCTTTGGTGAACATCGACCTCGACCACTTCAAACACATCAATGACACGCATGGACATGATGCTGGCGATACCGTTTTACGAGAGACAGCGGAACGCATTAAAGGCAGTTTACGTCGTTCTGATATGGTTGCTCGTATGGGGGGAGATGAATTTTTAGTTGTCGTTTATAACCCAAAATCAGAACAGAGCTTGTTGGCTTTACTACAGAAAATCGAATCAGCGATTTGCACGGCTCCGGTCATTTACGGGCAGGAATTCATTAAACTACATGTGAGTATGGGTTACGCGATGTTTGAACCTGGAATGACCTCGCCAGAACAAATGTTGAAAATTGCCGACGAAAGAATGTATCAACACAAGCATGGTAAGCATCAAGCGGCTAAAGCTAAATTAGGCTAATCGGAAGCCGTTCTCGTTTTAAGACCTGGCGATCACTGTGATTTCGCTGCTTGGTTGGGCGGTGTTCTTTTTGAGAAAGTAATTAGTAGCAATGCGGTTGGTAGCATATTTGCATTGCGTTGCGTTTTGCAATTGCAATTTGCAAAAATCCTGGTTAATAAAACAACGATATGCATCTGGATCGTTTAAAATACGGGATTTAAAAGTTGGCACGCATCGTGCTTATATAAAAGTGACCCTTATTAAGCCGAGGGTCACCTAGCCAACTGACGTTGTTAGTGAATGCAATTTGTTCACAAGTATATACCGCCAATCACGATTATTGTGATTGGCGTTTTTTCTTTCTAGAGGTTGAGAATGTTCACCTCATCTCCTGTTTGATCTGCTTCACCACACTTGCTGTAACAACTTGGCTGTCTTGGACAAACCGCACCTCTCGAGCAGATCAGTCTTGCCTGAGTCTGTATTCCACGCTCTATCCAGTTAATATTTAAAATTTTGGCAATGGTCGTTAAATCCTTTTTGATGTGTGTCGGAATAACACTACTGCCACCTGACGCCACACACAGGGACTTCAACTCTTCTGCTATAGAAACGGCATCGCCACCTTGCGCAGTGATCGCTGGATTTAAATCGATACCAGCACACAACACGCGGTTGTTCCCTGCCGGATCAAATACATTGACTGACTCACAGCAGTAAATGCGTGGTTCATCACCGACATTAAGAATCGAGATTTGAGCCGAGCTGGTATCCAGTGGTTGCGCTAAACGGCGGAAAACCGCCCAATGTTGGCAAGGATCGTTTACTTTGCGCATGTTGCCCCACGGTAAAGGAATACCATTCCCTCGATATACCGCTTTGAGCTTTCCTGGGCCGTAGGCATCAAAATAATGCCAATGCGGGTAAGGTGAAACCACCGTCATTCGGCGCATGGCCACAGAAGGAGAAACCCCAGCTTTTTTGTGTACGTCGATTTCGTATCCAGAGCGGTCGAGCAATTGACGAAACGGTACTTTAGGGCACAGCAGCGCACCCGCAAAGAAGCTCGATTCAAAATCACGCCAAGCCTGTAGAATATCTTGTGAATTCAGCTCTGAGTTGGACATTGGGCTGTCCATTTGCTCCCAGTTGTTCTGATGCCCAATGGTGAGTACGTTGTTCATCGCATCACTACTGTGCAGAACTCGGTGACCAATGTAGACCGCCAGATCATATTTCAGTCTGGTCGGGTAATCGCGCATTCGCTTGTTGAGATAAATCGTCCCTGGCGCTTCCATAAACGAGGTGATCAACTGTTTAGCACTCACGCCAAGCTCATCGATCACATCTTGAGGTGCTCGGTCTACCCATCGGATGTCGAGCCCCATGCTCTTGGCAATATCGATCAAGTCTTCGACCGAAAGGTTCAAGCGTTTAAGACCGACTTCTTCAGCCGCTCGCTCTAGATCAGGAAAGTGGTTCTGATGATTCTCTTGGTGAGCTCGAATCAGTAAGTGAGCAAACTGGCGTCCTGTAATTCCTGTTTGGGAGAGCATTTCAGGAATCGCAATCTGAAGAATATCATTAGAAAACAGGAAACTTGGCTCCAGCGCCATGCCACTAATACCACCACGGTTACCTTTGTTCGGGGTAATGGCTTCGAGTTCCGGTTCATCATCTAAAAACCAAGCGGGATCTTTTTGGAAAACTTCCGCGATCACTTCCAGCATATCGATGCTCGGGACGCGTTTTCCACGTTCAATCATAGAAAGATAAGAAACCGAAGGCGCGTACTCTGGATTGATCCTTACACAGCGAGCAGACAAATCTTCCATTGTTAAATGGTTGTTTTTTCTCAGGTTACGTATTTTCGTACCGAGAAAATGAGACTGACGAATTAAGCTTTTTGACACAGACATTTTTGTAAAATTCACACTGTAAAATTTTTGTTGTGAAATTGTAGTAAATTATTCGCTAGTCTACATACTAAGCAGACAAGGAAATTAACCATCAACTTCACAGAATTGTCTGAAACTTAAACAACAGAATTAAGTAAGTACTCTAGGACGAGTTTTTAGTGCGAGGATATGACGATGAATATGCTGAACTTCGATAATAAAGAAATGCAACAACAACAACGCCCATTTATCGCTGAAGCTGTATTTGCCGTCGAAGCGGTGAGTGCTGAGCAACAGAGCGAAAAACAAGTAAAAGCTAAGCAACTACTAGACCGTATGTTCCCTTTGGAGAACGGGTCACACCAAGACGTATCAAGCTACGTAATTGATTACCGTCATGTACTAGCTTACTTCAAAGACGGCTCTCACAGCGGTCTGGCAAGTCCGAAACATTTTGTGGCGTACACTGGTGAGAAAGAAGATCCTAAATCGATTTTGCTTAAAGATGAGTCAGGTAACCATGTTGAAGTAATGTTCGGTTGTCACAAAGGCACGGGATGTGTTGAACTGATGGACATTGATGACATTCAGTTAGAAACCCGCATCACGTTTAACCCTGAACTGACTGGTAATGCGCCAACGGCAATGCGTCACTGGATTAGCCTGGTAAAAGGTGACAAGAAAGGTAAGCCGATGGCTTGCAGTGAAGACAAAGAATACACGGCTAAAAATGGTGAAGATTACGTTCTGAGCTACTGCTACAACGTAGACTAATCTTCTGAAAAAGCCAGATAAACAAAACCCTGCACAATATGCAGGGTTTGTTGTTTTTAAAGCGAGCAAGGTAAAGCCGTCGCACACCTTTGCACGCTTTGATGCTAGATAGGCATGACTCGATTTCGACCTAACATCTTGGCATCATAAAGTTGCTTATCTGCTTTGGAAACCAGAGATTCCGCTGTCTCTCCAGGTTCAAATTCTGCCACACCAAACGACGCTGTTATGCTGTGAACCTGAGTGCCCGTGCGTTTATCTTTTACTCGTAGTTTTTCAATCATACGGCGCAGCGTATCAGCATATTGACGTGCAATACGCAGCGATTTGTTCGGTACAATTAACGCAAACTCTTCACCGCCAAAACGATAAGCACAACTTCCATCACGACAGCTCTGTTGCAGTCGTCGAGCAATCGATTTAAGAACGCTGTCACCGAAAAGGTGGCCATAACAATCGTTAAATTCTTTGAAATGGTCGATATCAAGCATTATCAGACTCATCGACTGATTTGCATCGACTAACGCGGCGAGATCTGAATCAAAAGCGCGACGGTTGTAGAGGTTGGATAGCCCATCAAATAGGGCGTCTTTTTGTACTTCTGCCAGTTGGGTTTTGAGGCGAGAAATCTCTTCACTGGCGTTGGTGAGCTGACTATTTAAAAACTTAGTTGAATGACGAATCTCATGCGCATCCTCTACGAACTGGTGGACGGCGTTCATGACTTCCTCAATGCTCACATTGTTATCTTGAACTTTTTCTAGCTTGTTGACGCTCTTGTCTACCATGTCTGAAAATGTGGAGGTATCTGAAATCGTATCATCCATTGAACTTGATATTTCGTTCAACAACACTTCTATATTGTTTCTTAGATCGTCAAGACTGGTTTCCGCTTTATTTGCCACATAACGCTTATAGAGATTCTTCGTGGCAGCTGGCGGACAAACATCGTAGCTTTTTAACACCGTATCCATCTCTAGATTGAGATCTGGAATGGCGTTATCCACGTAGGTATACCAAAGCGCGTAGTTAGCTGGAGTTGCTGCTACGTAGTTTTTGATCATTAGTGGCACCGCTTTTTTTAAGTTAGCGGTTGATTTCTTAAACTCGTCAGTCATTTCTGAGATGAAAGTAACAAAATGGAATTAGTCTTAGAGTAGCGGAAAATGGAAAGTATCGCTTTAAATATTTGAATGCTTTATACAAAAATGAGTGATTAGGGTAATTATTGATAATTTAAAAGGCAGAAAACCCAAACCAATGACTAGAAGCAATAATTATTCGCATAAGGAATGATAGATGCGATATGAGACAGTTAGACTGATACTGGGTGATCAGCTCAATAGTGAGCATTCATGGTTTCAGCAAGTGGATGACAACGTACTTTTTCTGATAGCTGAACTGAAGCAGGAAAATACTTATGTGACGCATCATATACAAAAAGTATGTGCATTTTTTTCTGCCATGGCGCAGTTTGCGAAAGAAAAACAGAGTGAAGGCCATCATGTATTGTATTTGACTTTAGATGATACCCAGCCTTTTGAGAACCTCGAGCAATTGTTAAAGCACTACGTTAAAGAAGTTGGTGCGATTAAGTTTGAGTATCAAAGACCGGATGAATACCGGCTATTGGAACAGTTAGCGAATGTAAAACTAGAAGGCGTTGTTACGCGTTGTGTCGATACTGAGCACTTTTTACTGCCATTTGAGGAAATAGAGCCGCAGTTTCCGAAAGGGAAGCACGTCACGATGGAACACTTTTATCGCCGCATGCGTAAGCGTTTCAATATTTTGATGCAAGACGGCAAACCTCTGGGTGGAAAGTGGAATTACGACGCCAACAATCGCAATAAACTCAAAGTAAAAGACATCGAACAACTGCCTAATCCGCTGATGTTCAGCTTAAACGTGAATGAGATTATTGCGCGCTTAAAGCGACACGATATCCAGACGATAGGCAAACTCGACGCAACTCTGCTGTGGCCAGTTAACCGTACTCAGAGCTTATCTCTTCTGGCGCATTTCTGTCAGGTCTGCCTCCCTTTGTTTGGACGGTTTCAGGACGCCATGACGGGCGAGCATGATGCGAAGTGGAGCCTTTACCACAGTCGATTGTCTTTTTCGATGAACAGTAAATTACTGCATCCGAAGGAAGTGATTGATGCTGCGCTTCGTGCCTTTGAGGCGAACCCCAATATCGATATTTCTCAGGTCGAAGGCTTTATTCGTCAAGTTTTAGGCTGGCGAGAGTACATACGCGCCATTTATTGGGCGAATATGCCACAGTATCCGCAGAAAAATGAGCTTGGGGCGTCACGCCAACTGCCCGGCTACTTTTGGAGTGGTGAAACGAAAATGGCTTGTATGCGTAATGCGATTGGACAGTCACTTGATTACGCCTACGCACACCACATCCAGCGTTTGATGATCACGGGTAATTTTTGTTTGCTGACAGAGATAGATCCAGACCAAGTGGATGAATGGTACCTTGGTATATACGTCGATGCGATTGAATGGGTGGAAATGCCCAACACCCGAGGGATGGCCTTGTTCGCCGATGGTGGCATTGTTGGCACTAAGCCCTACGCCGCCAGTGGCTCCTACATTAATAAAATGAGTGACTATTGCAAAAACTGCCATTACAACAACAAAGCTCGCAGCGGAGAAGGCTCATGCCCATTTAACAGTTTGTACTGGCGCTTTATGCACAAACACGAGAAGCGCTTAGCCAGCAATCCGCGAATCGGGATGATTTTCCGTTCGTGGGACAATATGGAAGAGTCGCAACGTCAAGCCATTCTGGATACTGCTGAGCAATACATATCAGACTTGGAGAACTTGTAATGAAAATTCTGGTTGCTGGTGGAAATGGTGGAATCGGGTGGGCGATAGTGCAAGAAATAGGAAGACGATTTCCGACTGCGGAGGTTCATGCTACCTATCGTCGACAAAAGCCAGACGTTCATCAAAGTGGAGTGATTTGGCATCAAGTAGATGTCAGCGATGAATCTCAAATAAGAAGCTTGAGTGAGTCTGTCTGCGAGGTCGATTGGGTGATTAACTGCATTGGCATGCTGCATATCAAGGACAAAGGGCCAGAAAAGAATTTGAGTTCTCTCGACGCCGAGTTTTTTCTTCAATCGGTCGCGGTTAATACCTTGCCAACTATGCTGTTGGCAAGGTATTTCACTCCTGCCTTAAAACGCAGCCACTCGCCAAAATTTGCTTCAATATCGGCAAAGGTTGGCAGCATCAGTGACAATCAACTTGGTGGCTGGTACAGCTACCGAGCTTCCAAGGCCGCGCTCAATATGTTTCTTAAAACCATGTCGATTGAGTGGCGTCGCACGGTAAAGCATGGCGTGGTTTTAGCGCTTCACCCCGGTACGACGGATACGCCTCTATCTGCACCTTTTCAGGCGAATGTGCCTTCAAATAAGCTTTTTAAGCCACAGCGAGTCGCGTCTGATTTGATTCGGTTGATAGAAAAAGCAGCCCCGCAAGAGAGCGGGGCGTTTTGGGCGTATGATGGGGAGAGTTTACCTTTGTAACTTCTTTTTACTACGACGCCATTAATGAGGACTTACTACGGCGACAGCGCGCGGAGCAATAAACCACTTCTACCCAACTTCGTTGCCATTTTTTGCGCCAGGAAAACGGCCGTTTACAGATAGGACAGGTTTTCGTCGGTAAATGCGCTTTAAACCCCTTCATACTTTTGCCACTATTTGAAAAGATACAAGTAATCGCCGTAACCTTGCTGCGCCATTTTATTTACAGGAACAAATTTCATCGCAGCAGAGTTCATGCAGTAACGCAGGCCGGTTGGTTTTGGTCCGTCCTCAAACACATGACCAAGGTGTGAGTCTCCGAATTTACTGCGCACCTCTGTTCTCGGATACAACAGCTTATAATCGGTTTTTTCCACGATGTATCCGGGATTGATTGGTTTAGTAAAGCTTGGCCAACCGGTGCCGGACTTGTATTTGTCGGTTGAAGAAAATAGCGGTTCACCCGTGACAATATCCACGTAAATACCCGCTTTTTTGTTATCCCAATACTCGTTATCAAACGGCTTTTCTGTCCCTTCTTCTTGTGTGACGTAATATTGCAATTCAGTCAGGGTAGACTTGATTTTAGCTTGGGAAGGTTTGTTGTAAGCTTTGACCTTCGACAATAGCTTTTTTTCTTCGATAAGTTGGCGAAGAGTTTTCGGACGTTCTTTACGATCATCACCAAACACTTCATCCAGATACTGATCTCGTCCCGAAGCGTAACGGTAGTACTTGTATTTCAAACTGCTCTTTTTGTAATAGTCCTGATGGTATGTCTCGGCAGGATAAAACTTCTCAAATTTGATTAACTCGGTTTTCAGCGGTTTCGGATAGATCATCGCTTTGTCGATTTCCATCATGAAGTTTTCTGCAACCTGCTTTTGCTGCTCATTGTGATAAAAAATCGCTGGGCGATATTGAGGACCGCGATCAACAAACGAACCTTTATCGTCGGTCGGATCGATGTGCCTGAAAAAGTAGTCCAGAACTTGCTCGTAGCTCACCACGCTTGGATCGTATTTCACCTCGACCACTTCAATGTGCCCGCTCTTACCCGAAGATACTTGTTTGTAGGTTGGGTTTTTAACGTGACCACCCGAATAGCCAGAAACCACGTCCAACACACCGGTTAGTTGCTCTAAATCTGACTCTGTACACCAAAAGCAGCCACCCGCGAGTGTCGCGGTTTCTACTTTTTCTGATGTGTTCGTTTTGCTCATCGTATCCGCGCTGCTTACCGTACTGATTAGTAGGAACAAGACTGGCAGCCCGAAAGAGAATCCGATTATTAACTTAGATAACGTCTTCATACCATCCTCTATAATTAATTTCTCAACTATTACGTAAATAGAAAGGTAACAGAGCGAAAAAATTGCACGAATTTTGAAAATTACGTTGTCCTTTTTTCTAACAAAGATAGAGTATCGGCACGAAACATACCTGCTCGTTGACACGAGGGTATTAACGAACGATGCAATATGAGGTAAACCATGCAAGCAGAAGTTAAATGGGTCGAAGATTTTAAATTCCTAGGTCAGTCTCAGTCTGGCCATTCTGTCGTGATGGACGGGAATGGTGGCGCGACGGCTCCAAGCCCAATGGAAATGGTACTAATGGCGGCGGGCGGTTGTAGTTCTGTCGACGTTGTAGATGGTTTAAAATCTGCAGAGCAAAAGGTTGAGTCGGTCAACGCGAAGTTAACCACAGAGCGTCGCGAAACGGCACCGCGTATTTTTACCAAAGTGAATATCCACTTTGAAGTGTCTGGCAAAGATCTGAATCCAGAAATTGTTGCTCAAGTTGCGGCAGATTCCCTCGAAAAATATTGCTCAGTTTGTTTGATGCTTGGAGAAGGCGTTAAGATGACCCATAGCTGGGAAATTGTTTAACCCCGCATAACGCCAAAAATCAGAAAACAGGAAGGAGAAAAGCGTCGTCTTTTCTCTTTTTTTATTTCTGAAATCACGTACGGTGAGTCCTGTTTTAAGTAGTAGGGTTTTCCAATGACAGAATTAGAGAAAATGATGTCTGGCCAAGTGTTTAATGGTATGGATGAATCAATCGATGCCATTAGGACGCACGCCACTCATGCATTGCGCGCGTTTAACAACAATACCGATGAAAGTCAGCGTGACGCGTTGCAAAAGCAACTGTTTGGTAAAGCAGGGTTGTGTATTGTTCAAGCTCCGTTTCACTGCGAGTTTGGTAAAACCATTGAAATTGGTGAAGAGACCTTTATCAACATGAATGTGGTTATGCTTGACGGTGCAAAAATTACCATTGGAAATAACGTCCTGATTGGCCCAAGTGCCCAGTTTTACACCGCTTCACATTCATTGGATTACCGTAGTCGCCGACGCTGGGAAACCTTTTGTAAACCGATCGTTGTCGAAGACGATGTATGGATTGGTGGTAACTCCGTCATCAATCAAGGGGTGACGATTGGTGCTCGATCCGTCATTGCCGCAAACTCAGTTGTAAACAGTGATGTTCCGCCCGATTGCCTTTATGGCGGGACGCCAGCGAAATTGATTCGTCGTCTGGACTAAAAGGACTCGTTTCAAAGCGATCTTCCATCAACCGAGTAATATATGGTTGAAAATTGCGACTAAGTGCAAAAAGTTGCATTTGTCGAGGTAAGTATGAGTTATGCACTATATAGTTAGTGTTAGCAAACTTACCAAGTCGGGAGAAAAGAGATGGATTGGTACTTAGCAGTATTAAAGAAATATGCAGTGTTTAACGGAAGAGCAAGAAGAAAAGAGTATTGGATGTTCTTTTTATTCAACCTTCTGATTACGATTGTTTTAGAAATTATTGATGGCCTATTAGGTACGGCTTTGATTGGCGCTGTTTACGGGCTCGCTGTGTTGATTCCTAGTATTGCTGTTACCGTACGTCGATTACACGACATAGGACGAACAGGCTGGTGGGTATTGATTGGCTTGATTCCTTTGCTTGGTTTGATCGTCCTGATTATTTTTGCTGCGACTGAAGGTAACAGAGGCAGGAATGAGTACGGCTCAGATCCGAAAGAGTCAGGTGAAGCCTTTGCCTAGTAGCTCTTCTCTTAAGGTACTTTAACGCTTAGAGCCTTGTGTTCACGTTGGAGAGTTTGGCTAGCACTGCTAATTTGTCTATCGGTGCTAGCCATAAAAAGTAGATATGAATATTTCTGCTTTCTCACATTATGTACGTCAGATGATCAACAGGCACAACACAATCAATTTTTTCCTTAGAATCTAGCCCTTCGCCTTTACTTCAAACAACACCCTCAAATCACAACCTTTCAATATCCAGGTGACGAACTTACTGTTTTCTAATACTCAATCATTGAGAATCAATCAGAGGATTGTGAGGTTGATGAAGGCACATGTTGCGTTTTTCAATGTTTAAAAATGGGATTTGATCTCATTGGTGGTTGCCGTTGGTTTTCACTATAACTTGTTAATATATTTGATTTTTTACTCGCGTGTGAATTGAATCGCATTTTGTTTTAATTGATAAAAAATATTCCATATGAATTATTATTCCAAATTATGCGGCCCAAATGGTCTGCTAACTTATATGAATGCGTTTAATTATTCACTTGGTGAATGATTTGTTACTTATTAATTCTATAGGTGAATGACTTTCTATTCATATAGTCGGAGTGTTACATCAATATATTAGGAAAATCGAATTTGATCTTATTTATATCTTTTGTATTAAATGCGCAATTAATTATTAACAACTATTTAAATAAAAATAAATGATATTGGTGATTTATCTTATACGCGTGTATCACCACATTTAAGAAGCAATAACTGGCCTGTATAAATATAACAACCAAATAATTTTGTTGTTTATAACCATGTGGCGGGCATATCTCATCCTGCGATCAGGATCTTATGTTTATGCTTTTGCATGATTTTTGCTTTATGTTTAACTTATTGTATTTTAAGAATTTTATTGTTTTTTGTGAAAAATATAATTCATATGAAATTACAAGTAAAACGTAGGCTTATACCCAAATAGTTCACTGATAAACAAGTTAAGTAATATTTTAAAAAATTAATAGGGATTTAATCATAAGAGTCATCTTGTGATTGATAGGCTTATTGGGATGTCTTAATGGAATTTCATCCCAATAATCTGTTTGTCTTTAAGTTTATTCAAATAAACTTAATTTTCATGGAAGTTCTAAAACATGCAGTACACAACAAAGTGGATGAAGACGCCGCTTACAATGTTGTTGGGTACGCTATTTTCAATGCCTTCATTGGCAGAGGATACGAGCGTACTCGATAGCTGCGGGCCAGAATCTACACACAATGACGTAGAGACGTCCTATTTTGTTTGCAAGTTAAGTGGGTCCGTTTACCTATCTTACGATACAAACATTTACGATAAAGACGATCATCGGTCCGTTCGCAATTTTTCTTGGGGAGGGGATCTCAGCTATTCCTTTTCTCGCGATATAAAAGCCTACTTTTCTGCTGGAGGTTATCGGGCTCTAGAAGACGAAGTTGGCACTTACGCGACGGACTCAGTGGTAGGTTTGCAGCACGCGAACCTTTACAGTTTTGGTGATACAGGAAAGGTCGGAATCGCTGGTCAGTTCACTATCCCTACCTCAGAAGACTCACGTAATGATGAATTGAAAACAGCATTTCGTTTGGAAGTGCCTATTTCTTTTTCTATCTGGAGTATCGACTTCTCCATTTCTCCAAGAGTAAGAAAAAATTTTCACGAATACAAAACCATGGGTGGACGCTCTCTCACTGAATGGAGTTACTCCGTGTTCACTTTAGCGGAAAAATCGTGGGAACCGTTTTCTCTAGGGGTCACGGCTCTTGGTGGAAACACCATCAGTTATCAAGGTACTCGAAGAAGCAGCTGGAAATACGAAAGTGCTTTGTATGGTGCATACAAGTTTGATGACGACTGGTCTTTGCTACTTGCCGTTTCATCGACAGGTTTCTATCAAGACGCTGAGCGAGGCACTTTGGGCAACATTGATTTGTTAAACCAGGAAAAAACCTCGTATATCGCCGAAGTCGCCTACTCGTTCTAGGAAAATAAAAGAAAATTAAGGATATCCAAATAATGTTTAAAAAATTGACACTGGTGTCAGCAATTACAGCCGCGCTCATTGGTTGTGGAGCAGACGATCAAGCTTATGACTATGTTGAAAGAGATGCAAAAGAGGTTGCGGTTAAGGATCTGAAAGATGGTCGATGGTTCTATGTTCCGACCACAGGCGCAGCCCCACGCTTCGCATTAAACCAATTCCCTTTCTTGCAAGGTTCCCCTCGCTACGTTGAATTATGTTTCACAAAAGAAGGTCTGGAAGTTCGGAGTTACGATAAGAACTACCCTGATGCCAACCTCTCCAAAGACGCAAACAATTATTGTGGTGAAGAGAAGTTTGTTGCCGGTGACGACGATGTAAACTTTGCCCAAGTGCTGACAATTCCCGGTGATTTTGCGGCCTATCGCTGTGAAGAAGACTCCTATGGCGATTGTACCAATGAAGAAGAAATCAATGAAGATGATAGCTTAGACTACAAACAGAAAACTCACTTTACACCTAACCCTGAAGAACTTGAGATTGCTGAGTTCAATAAGGAAGATCTGTATGGCGTTAATGACGGTATTTCAGAACAAGGCACGCCACGCCTCATCTCTTGGGACTTCGACCCTGAGAAAGGCATACTGAACTTCGAATTAGAGCGTACCTTCCGTGTTGATTTAGATAATCTCTCTGATTACATCAACTTTGCAACCAAAGCGAGTCTGGAAGAAGCGCTTGTGGATGGCGCATTCAAATCTCGTTTCTATTACTCTTTGGTCCACGAAAGTGAAATCGCGACTGAAGGCTACCAACCAATTCTCTATCCAGTCGGTGATGAGAATGATATTGGCTTTTTCACCACTGCGACCAAAAAACTGAATCCGATAACGAATAAGTACGATCGAGAGGTGGTTTACCTGAACCGCTTCAACCCAGATCAAGAGTCGATTGAATACTACTTGAGCGACAATTTCTTTGAAGAGAAGAACAAACTATTTCTTGATGCTACGCTTGAGTCGATCGATAAAATGAATCAAACGCTAAGAGTATTTGGTTCAGATTCTGGTAAGCCAGAAATTGAAATTGTAAACAAAACTAACGCGGCTGGCATTCATCCTGGCGATTTGCGTTACAACGTGATTAACCTGGTTGATGAACCCCTAGCTAATGGTTTATTGGGGTACGGTCCTTCAGTTGCTAACCCGGTGACGGGTGAGATCATCAAAGCACACGTTAACCAGTACGCAGGCGTAGCGAGAACGGGTGTACCTTTCTACTGGGATAACTTGGCTCGATTCTATAACCGTAATCAGTTGGACATGGATGGATTAGATCCATTGCAAACCAGTACTGGAAAGGTAAAAACAGACGTTTCTGAAAGAATTGAAGCACTGTCGACTCTGGCTGCAATGGAAAAGCTGAATGCTGATGAAAATGTTTATGCACCACTGATTTCGAAAGAGGAAATGATCTCTGGTAGAGCGGCGACTAAGAGCCCGACGCAACTGCTTTCAGACTTCAATGATGACATGACCTTTGAGGACGTTGTTGCCGCAGAAGAAAACCGTTTGTCTTTCTGGGCAGAAAATAACGTATATCCAATCGAAGCATCGTGGGTTTCATCAACCAATAAAGCGATGCTAGATAACTTGCAACTCAAAGATGACCGTTATTTTGAGATCAAACTTGATGATGCGGGTAAAGAAAACTCTCGTCAGCTTAAGCGATGGAAATACCTGCCAAAAGATTTGCAGATAGAAGCCGCTAATGCGATTACGGTCGCGACGTACAGCAATACCCTGGTGCACGAGCTTGGTCACAATGTGGGTCTGCGCCATAACTTCAAGGCTTCGAACGATAAAGAAAACTACTACACTCTGGAACAAGCACATCAACTTGGCTTAAATAACATCCCAGCATATAGCTCAACAATGGACTATGCGCCAAGCATGTTGGATGAAACACCGACTTGGGGTCTGTATGACATTGCGGCATTCAAGTTTGCCTATGGTCGTAAAGTAGAAACGATTCAAAATTCTTCAGGTGCGGCTCCAACACCAGTTGGAAAACCTGCAGACAGTGCGAGTGAAGATGAAAAAGCGGCCTACGAGCGCTACCTTACTGAGCTACAAGCTTATAAGCAAAGTTTCGCGTACAAGTTTGGTGACAATCCAGAGAATGATTCTCTCATGGTGTGTCTAGAGGTTAAGGCACTAGCGGGCGATGACGAGGGTAAATCCCTGTACAACTGTGACTTTAGCCGATTTGATGAGGCTGCGTTGTCTGATGATGTCGAGCTGGATGCTAAGACTCGTTACGGTGTTCTCTACTATTTAGATAAGGTCAACGAGATTGAACGCAAACACTATGACTTCTGTACTGATGGCAACGTGTCACTAAACAGTGACTGTAACCGTTTTGATGAAGGGACAAACTTAGCAGAGATCGTGTCATACGAATGGCAAAGCTATCTTGATAGTTACGATCGTCGCAACTTAGATTTGTACGGTACAAACGGTCTGTATTCATCCGATTACCCAAGCTATCTCGTTCGTCGTTTTAGAGAAATGAGCTCTATCCGCGATAAGATGGAAGATCTAGAGCGTATTGACAATCTGTACACGAATTTGGGTTTAACATCGAGTACAGATAAGCCAGGGGATTTCTTGTTACGTCTTGTATCAAACCCTGAACACTGCAATGAGGGTAATGCAGACAAAAATAGATGGTTCTGTGATTATGCGTATGGTGCGAAGAAATCTGCCGCATTCTTCCTTGATGTGTTGCGCACACCTGAACACCAATGTGTGATTGAAAATGCAGAAGGACATCAAAAAGTTATATCGTTCGGTCAATTGTTAGATAATAACTCTTTCTTCATTCCTGCCGACTACGATCTTAAAACTGCAAACTGCTTTGATGGCCTAGTCGCTGGATTTATTGAAGATGCAGAAAATGGTTATACAGCAGTGGCAGAAACGGAAAATGGTCGCTTCCTAAACTCAATTGGTAGCTTTGACCCAGATTACCCTTGGTCGAATTCCATCTCTGTTTTGGGTCGCTGGCCAGATAAAGCATTGGCAAGCTATTTCTTAGCGCGTCGATTCTCAAACCGTTATACCGATGAAGTGAGCTTTGCATCATTGCTTGATATTCCGGGTGTGCAGTCAGAGTACGAAGACATCATGAATAACATTTTGGTCAATGATGCACTGAATACGCCTGTCGCATTAGTTGATAAAGACGGTAAGGAATATCTGAATCTGCAAGGTGTGACAGTGAACCTGCATATCACTGAACAGATGGAATCTTTGCCACCGATGCCTCGTGGTATTGCTAACTTCTTGGATATAGATGACCGAAGCCGCGAGCGTATCGGTGATGTTCTTCTAAGAATGGGTGTGCGCCAAATGCAGTCTGACGATTACAAGGTGAAGTCACGCGGCAAAGCTCAATTTGATGTTTTCACCAAGCAGCAAGATCGCTATGACATTATTGCAGGTGATAAAGTCGAGTTCGTTATTGATGGTAAGAAGTTTGTTGCGACAAAAGAAAATAAATTGGCTTATGACTATGCGAATCAACTGGTTACGTCGGAAGGCTACGATCTAAAAATTTACTTGGATAGTTATGACCAAGAAGAGTTAAGTGAGGTTGCCGCTAATATCGATAGCGCATGGGGACCATTCCGTACATCAATTCTCCCAGCATTTCATGATGCCGTGTTGCTACTTGATGCGCCGATGGTTAATGCAATGAAGACGACGATTGATGCTGATATTGCTGCTGGTGTCCTGACATTTAACCGATCATTCATCAACTTTGTGAATGCTAACATTGCATCAGGAGATATCGTATTTGACGCTAATGCGAGAACGTTGAGCTACCAAGGTGGTAAAGCGCACAGTGACTTCAAAGCATTCGAGGCGTATTCAGATGCGATGCTTTTGATCTTCAATGGATACACCGAACAAATGATGTTTGCAGTCGACAATGTGTACACGGGCTACAGCGCTTCCTCTGATGCACATAAAGAGTTGTGGCTAAAAGATCTGGATATGATTCAAGCGTATCTAGATGGGGATATCGGCGCAGTTGCTGGTAAATACTATGAAATGCTAGATCGTTTACCCGAAGCCACTGACTTTGAATAAACGACTCCCGATACTTTAAAGCAAAGGCCTGCACTACCGCAGGCCTTTTTATTGCTAAATGCACCATCGTGATCAATGGGTTCTTACGTTAGATTTAAAGGCGGTGACACATCCGGTTAAAGTGACAATCGCCCTGAGCTCTTTCGTGTTGGGTTATTTATCTGGACTACTGTATCGATCCCAGTAGGGTAAATCAGTCCCCAGCTTTTCGCTGATATAGTCGATAAATACCCTCACTTTTAACGGCATGTGTTTACGTTCTGGAAAAACGGCATAAATGGCGTGCTCTGGTAGCGCGTAATCTTCCATGACTACTTTGAGGTTACCAGCAGCGATGTCTCTTGATGCGATAAAAGTGGGTAGCTGAGCAACGCCAGAACCTCTTAGCAGAAGTTGCCGAATGGCTTCGCTGTTATTCACAACAAAGTTACCTTTTGGCAAAACGCGGTACTCACTGCCGTTGTTAATGAACATCCACTCTACGCCACCTCGAAAGTACGAATACAGCAGACAGTTATGGGCAACCAGATCACTTGGCTTTTGCGGAGTACCGAACTCAGCAAGGTAATCGGGTGATGCGCAAAGCACACTTTTACAAGGTGCGAGACGCTTGGCAACTAAGTTAGAAGAGGCTAATTCTCCAATGCGGATACCCAAATCAAAACCGTCTTTGATCAAGTCGACCATCTTATCTTCGAGGTTCAGGTCCACTTCGATCTTAGGGTAACGAGAGAGAAACTCACTGATTAGAGGCGCGATATGCAGCACGCCAAATGACATCGGCACAGTGATTTTAAGCCGCCCTTGCGGAGAGCCTTGTAACTCGGAAACCGCATCAACACCTTGTTGAGCAAGATTGACTGCTTGAGACGCATATTCAAAGTAGCGTCTGCCCGCTTCGGTCAGGCTTAATTTTCTTGTGGTGCGGTTAAGTAAACGAATGCCGAGATCGTCTTCCAGTTGATTGATGCGCTTACTGACGGCAGATTTTGTCAGGTTAAGTTGTTTGGCTGCAAGCGAAAAGCTGCCGCACTCTACCACCGCCACAAATACCGGCAGGGAGGCTATCGCATTCACATCAATCTCCTTACATTGTTGATTCAAAGGATACAATTAATTTCCAATTATAGTGATTATCTTCCAGAAGAAAACAATCTAGACTATGTACCCATAAGATTATCGACGACCTTGAATTTTGGGATGAAAAAATGAAGTACGATTGGATTCTGTTTGACGCTGACGAGACCTTGTTTCACTTTGACGCTTTCAAAGGTTTGCAACTGATGTTTTCTCGTAAAGGCGTAGATTTTACGGAGCAAGATTTTGCTCACTACCAAACGGTAAACAAGCCACTATGGGTTGACTATCAAGATGGAAAAGTGTCAGCAGATGAGCTTAAACACAAACGGTTTACCGAATGGGCAGAAAAGCTCAACACGACTACCGCAGAATTAAACAGCGCGTTTTTAGAAGCCATGGCTGACATTTGTAGCCTGCTGCCAGGGGCGAAAGAATTGATGGAAGCGCTACAAGGTAAAGCTAAAATGGGCATCATCACCAATGGCTTTACTGAGTTGCAGGCTATCCGTCTTGAACGTACCGAGATGACCGACTACTTTGAGCAAATCGTGATCTCCGAGCAAGTTGGTGTCGCAAAACCGGACTTAGGCATTTTTGAATACGCCATGCAGCAAATGGGTCACCCATGTAAAACGCGTGTATTGATGGTAGGTGATAATCTGCACTCAGATATTTTGGGCGGTAATAATTTTGGCATTGAAACCTGTTGGCTGAACACCACCGGCGCAAGTGTTGACGAACGTATCGCACCTAGCTACACCGTAGAATCATTGAGTGAACTAAAGAACATTTTGATTGCGTAGAGAGTCAATAAATAGGCTTTAATAAACAAGGAATAACCATGTCAGATATCAAGCAGCTCGACAGTAAAATTGTCTATCAAAATAAGTGGATGACGGTTCGTGAAGACAAAATTTTGCGTCCAAGTGGCGCGGAAGGCATCTATGGTGTTGTCGACAAACCAGACTGTGCGGCGATACTTGCTATCGATAATGGAATGATTCACTTGGTTCAACAGTTTCGTTATACCGTAGGACAGCGTTGCTGGGAGATCCCGCAAGGTGCCTGGGAATCCAGCCCGGATGTTGATCCGCTGGAACTCGCAAAAGGCGAACTGCGAGAAGAAACTGGTATGTTAGCGGGAACAATGGAGTACGTGGGTCCTCAGTTTATTGCTTACGGTTTTCTGAATCAGACTTGCCACGTTTACTTTGCAAGCGATCTTACTGAAGTGGGCAATAAGCTTGATAGTGAAGAAGAAGATCTTATTTCCCTGGCATTCTCTGTAGAAGAATTCGAGCAGATGATGATAGAAGGGGCAATCAAAGACAGTGTGACGATTGCCGCTTATGGTTTAGCGAAACTCAAGAAATTCATTTAATTCCACACGACTATTGGTTGCTTTTGAATTTTTACAGCGGCATGGTGCCGCTGTATCAGACATGAGATGTCGTTTATTCGTCGACTTTCTTACCTAATATTTCCACATGTGCTTTTTTAGTCACACCAGTGACTTGTAGCGCAGTATTGCCAACAGATTCGTAATTCAATTCGATCTTATCTAGTTTAGCGTCATCTTTTGTTGGAAGGCTCAGGCTGCGTGATGACATGCCACTGGTGAGAACACCCAAACTGTCGAATGTTTTTTCTTTGCCGTCCTTCATGATGACTTTAATGCTCTTTAGATTCACGGTACCTTGCGTACATTTGATCTTTATGTGACTAAAACGAGCATTCGCAAACGGAGATAGAGGGTTTACAGTGTCTGTCTCTGATTTAAAGCTTACGGTTTTCTCCGCAATTTTGTCCCAATCACTATCACTCGCGACCGATTGAAATGACGCACAGGCCGCTAAAAGGCAGAGTGAAATGGTTTTCAGTAGTTTCATATCTTTTCCTCGCAATAAACTTAGACGTTTTTAATTCAATTCGATGGGTACTGTGCTCTTTTCCTGTCAAAAACTGGTGTTGTCTTAAAGACAAGACCAGTTTTTACTTGGGCAGTTTAAGCCGATTTTCTTATTGTAAATCCATCGCTTAGTGTAGTTCAGGAATGGACATCTCACGACTTAATTTAGCTAGGCTATCTAGATTTTGGGGAGAAGAATCTTGACGATACTTTACTTATCTTTACGACTACCTGCCTATACGTCTTGATTAAATCGCAGTATAAAATAATAACGATTACTTACTTCACATCATTTATGAAACTCAAGAAAAAATGGCTCGCATTGTGTGGTGTTCTTCTCGCTGGTGCGGCTGGAGTGTACTTTTTACAACCTCCGGAAGAACTCTCTTCTTATGCCACAGAAACGGTACGCAAAGGGAACATTGAAAAAGCCGTTTTGGCGAATGGAATGTTGCAGGCATCGAAGCTGGTTAATGTTGGTGCTCAGGTCTCAGGACAGATTCAAAGTTTGGCGGTCAGTCTCGGTGACGAGATAAAACAAGGCGATCTTATTGCCCAAATTGACAGCCTGACTCAACAAAATAGCCTCAAAGAGGCGCAAGCATCTCTGAACAGTCTCAACGCGCAATACAAGGCAAAGCAGGCTGAAATCAAACAGGCAAACTACGAGTATGTGCGTCAAAAAGGCATGCTAGCGGCAAAAGCGAGCTCAAGAGCTGATTTTGAAAATGCCGAAGCGTCATTGGCAATTTATAAAGCAGAATTAGCACAGCTCGACGCGGAAATCGAGAAAGCCAAGATCAATGTCGACAGTGCCAAAGTAGATTTAGGTTATACGACCATTAATGCGCCGATGGATGGAACTGTGGTTTACACCTCTGTTGAAGAGGGGCAAACCGTCAACGCCAATCAGACCACTCCAACCATTATCGAACTTGCCAAGCTGGATACCATGACGGTAAAAGCTGAAATCTCGGAAGCTGATGTTATCTTCGTTCATCCCGGTCAAACGGCGGTGTTCACAATTCTTGGTCAACCTAATCAGCAATATCAGGGAGTCTTACGTGCCATCGAACCCGGGCCAACGATTATGGATGGCGATGACAGCGATTTGACGATCTCTGACAGTGATGCCATTTACTACAACGCCGTTTTTGATGTTGATAATCCGCAAGGTGTTCTGCGCATTGGTATGACGGCTCAGGTCTCCATTGTTCTGGAAGAATCTCAAGATACACTCGTTATCCCGGCACAAGTACTGCAAAAATCGGGTGGCAAAAACGCTTATACGGTTCCGGTTCTGGAAAACGGTCAAGTGGTGCAAAAGCCAGTTAAAGTTGGTATCAATAATAAAGTGAATGTTGAAATTCTTTCTGGCCTGCAGGAAGGTGATCAAGTGGTATTGGGCACAGCAACGGCAGGTGGTTCGTCAAGTAGCAGACGTCCTGGACCTCCAATGGGGTTATAAGATGAGCCAAGTTCTATTAAAAGTAGAGGACTTAAGCCGGAGTTTTGTGTCCGGTGATGAATCACTTACCGTACTTAATCACATCAATTTAGAGATTAAGCGCGGTGAGATGGTGGCTATCGTTGGCGCCTCTGGTTCGGGAAAGTCCACGCTGATGAATGTATTGGGCTGTTTGGATCAACCGACGAGTGGCCGTTATTTCATTAATGGTCAAGACGTTTCGACGCTGGAGTCTGATGAGCTGGCTGAGCTAAGACGTGAATATTTTGGCTTTATCTTTCAAAGATATCATTTGCTTGGCGATTTAACGGCCGTGGGTAACGTGGAAGTTCCTGCGGTATATGCGGGTGTTCCTCATCGTCAACGTGAAGAGCGTGCCAAATCATTGCTGACAAGACTGGGTCTTGGAGAACGCCTGACTCACAAACCGAGCCAATTAAGTGGTGGCCAACAGCAGCGCGTGAGTGTCGCGCGTGCGCTGATGAATGGCGGTGAAGTTATTCTGGCGGATGAACCGACGGGAGCGCTGGACAGCCACAGTGGTGAAGAGATGATGGCTTTGCTCAAAGAGCTACACCAGCTTGGGCACACTATCATTCTCGTCACTCATGATATGAATGTGGCGAATTTTGCTGACCGAATTATCGAAATCAAAGATGGGGAGATCATCTCCGATAAACAAAACGTCAGTGAAGCCAAAAATGCTCAGGCAGAAGTGAAGAAACAATCGCAGCAGGATGCCAGTAAATGGTGGAAGTGGGATAGTTTCGTTGATGCATTAAAAATGGCGTTGCTCGCTATGTCCAGCCATCGAATGCGCACGTTTTTGACCATGCTAGGGATCATCATTGGCATTGCATCCGTCGTATCGGTGGTCGCTCTCGGTAACGGTACTCAGCAACAGATTTTGTCGAATATTGCTTCTATGGGCACCAACACCATTGATATCAGGCCCGGAACCGGTTTTGGTGACAGACGCTCAGGAAGAATTCGGACTCTGACCGCGGATGATGCTGAATCACTAAAGAGCCTGCCATTTGTGGATAGTGTAACGCCTTCAATTTCGAACAGCTTAACCGTTCGATACGCCAACCAAGATGCGTCGGCAACCATCGAGGGTGTGGGTGAAGATTATTTCCGCGTTCGTGGCTATGAGATTGCTCAGGGTCAGTTTTGGGATGAAGATAGTGTCAGTTCACTCGCACAAGAAGCGGTAATTGATGACAACACCAGAAAAGAGATGTTCGCTGATCGAAGCCCGATTGGTGAAGTGATATTCCTTGGCTCACTGCCAGTGCGAATTGTTGGAGTTACGCAAAAGAAAGATGATGCATTTGGTAACAGTGAAGCACTTAAAATCTGGGTGCCATACACCACGATGTCTGGTCGTATGATGGGACAGCGCTATTTGAATGGCATTACTGTCAGGATTGATGAAAATGCCTCTAGCAGCGCCGCCGAGCAAAGCATCATCAGCTTGCTGAAAATGCGCCATGGCACGGAAGATTTCTTTACCATCAACACAGATACAATTCGTCAAAATATTGAGAAGACGACGGCCACGATGACGCTGCTCATCTCTGCGATTGCAGTGATTTCTCTTATCGTTGGGGGGATCGGAGTGATGAATATCATGTTGGTATCAGTCACCGAACGGACTAAAGAGATTGGTGTACGAATGGCGGTTGGTGCAAGGCAGGCAGATATTCTCAGACAGTTCTTGATTGAAGCCGTACTGGTTTGTTTGTGCGGCGGTATAACTGGGATTGGTTTAGCGTTTTTGATTGGCTTCGCGTTTAGCTCATCAGGCAGCAGTTTCCAAATGATCTATTCGATGAACTCTATCATTGCGGCATTTATCTGTTCGACTCTGATTGGGATTGCGTTTGGTTTCTTACCTGCGCGTAACGCCGCAAAACTCGATCCAATTGAAGCACTAGCGAGAGACTAGCATGACGAATACAACAAAATTTAAAACTCGCTTTCTTGCCGTCGCATTAGGCGCAGCCTTGTTGACTGGTTGTGGCTCGATGATGCGTTCTGACTATCAGGCTCCTGAAGTTCAGGTGCCGACCAACTGGCAGCAGGTGCATGTCGCTGGTGATGTCAGTATCGACCCATGGTGGCTGGCGTTTAATGACCCAAACCTCAACAGTTACATCAATAAAGTACTTCAGGAAAATAACGATCTGGAAGTCGCGACGCTAACACTGAAAAAAGCACGTTTACAGTTAGGATTAGCAAAAGATGACCTGTTCCCGACATTCAGCTCATCGACTTCTGCTCAGGTCGAAAAGTGGCTAGACAGTGGCGAATCGGGTGACAGTTACAGCACAAAATTATCCGTCGGTTACGAGTTGGATTTGTGGGGTAAGGTCTCTGCGGATATCGATGCCGCAAAATGGGCGGCAATGGCGAGCAAAGAAGATCGCGAAGCCACAGCTCAAAGTTTGGTGGCGACCACCGCTTCACTTTACTGGCAAATTGGTTATCTTAAGCAGCGATTGCAACTTGGCCAAAATAACATTGATGATGCACAGCAAACCCTGAATCTGATTCAAAGGCAGTATGAGCTGGGTGCGGTTGATCAGCTTGATGTGCTGGAAGCGAAAAGTTCACTGGCAAGTTTGCAAGCGCAGCAGAGTGAGTTCGAACAGAGCTTGTTAGAGGCGAATAACGCCTTTGCCATCTTGTTCAATCAGCCTCCTCAGAGTATGAGTGACACCATTCGCATGTTACCGGATGAAAGCGTTCCGTCGCTCAATGTAGGTGTTCCTGCCGATTTGTTGATTCGTCGGCCTGATGTCAAAGCCGCGATTTATGACGTGAAATCTGCACTGGCAAACAAAGATGCCGCTGATCTTGATTATTTACCAGAACTGACGTTAACGGGAGCGCTAGGTGGTTCTTCAGAGGCATTAAAAGATTTGCTTTCCAACCCTGTTGGCACGTTAGGCGCAGACATCACATTGCCATTTCTGCAATGGAACGAAATGGAGAACAACAAAGCGATTGCGGATGTCGAGTACAAAACGGCTATCGTCAATTACCGCCAAGTGTTGTACACCGCATTCCAGGATGTGGAGAACGCACTGTCAGCACGCGAAAAGTTGATGTATCAATCTGATCGTTTGCAAGAGCAATATGATGCGGCCAGTGCCGCTGAGAAGATTTATGCTGCGCGATACCAGTACGGTTCTACTTCGATCATGGACTATTTAGATGCTCAGGAAAACACCAGAAACGCAGAAGCGTCTTTGCTTGAGAATCGATACAATCAATTCATTACTCAGGTAACGCTATATCAATCATTAGGTGGTACGGACATAGCGCCGTTGTAACTCCCCGCGTAAAAGTAGAAACATAAAATGGCCACGTTTTAGCGTGGCCATTTTTATTAAAGCTTAGAAATGGTGTTGTTCTAGGTTATTGCTACTCTCGAGCATTTTCTTCGCTACATAGCGGTGTGTTGCGGTTGTTGGGTGAGTGACGTCCCAGAAAACGAACTTCTCAGAACCAGAGGTTGCACACTCGGAGCGTAACGCATGTGAGTAGAGGTAATCCATTGAAGAGGAGCGGTTGATGTCCAAACAAGGCTCTGTTGCATTTACAAAGCCATGATCTTCGGGCGCTGAAGTCAGGGCTTCAAACAGCGCATATGTATCAAACAGTGTGATGTTGTAACCCTGCGCTTTGTAATATTTCTCCTGCTCTTTGATGAACTCATTCATCGCTAACACTTTTGCGCGAATCTTTTCGATTTCTTCCGGCGTAGAGTATTTGAACTGAGGCGCTTTCGTTGCATCTGGCAGCGTCATTAACAAAAAGTTGTTCGCTCCTGCATCCGTCAGGCGAATCAATGCTTCAGCGTAGTCCGATTTCACTTCTGCTACGCTACGGTCGTAATTCATGAAATCATTCAACCCAAACTCTAATGTGAATAAGGTATTGGCTGGATTGTAGTTTTTGGCCAGCTTTGCATAAGTTAAGTAAGAAGAGACTTGCTCGCCGACACCTGTGAGTGCGATGTACTGATTTTCACCCGCAGCGCCACCGACAGCCCAGTTGTAAAGGGGTAGGTTTTTGGCTTTCGCGATGTATTCCGTCCATACAAAGCCATTTGAAAAGTGGCCCAGAAACCAGCTGTTTGGATTAGGAAAGCGCCATTGTGAAGCATTAAAGATGTTACCTGTGTCAGATAAACTGTCCCCCAGAGCAACCACCTTATTGATTTGGTCCGGTTGCATCGCCGCATCGTTGCTCCAAATGGTATGGTTGTATGAGAAGCGATTATCAGCGGCAAAGAATGTGATATCAGCGTTTTCGTTAGCTAAATCCAGCGTAGACTCACATCGTTGGCGGATGACATTTTGAGTCGTGTTGGTATAAAACATGTTTTTAAACGAAACTGCACTCCACCAATAGCCGTCAATAGTGAAATAACTCCCATCTTCATTTTTTGCCCACTCCCAATCAGTGGCAACGTCATCTTTAGAATAACTCGTGCGATACCAACAGCGGACGTAAGTGTAAGTTTGGTTTTCTTGCGCACTGATCACTTCGGACGCCGAAACTTTTTCTGGAGATAACGCTGGCTGTTCAGCGATTGCAGAAGCAAACGGGAGCAACGCGGTTAACAGTGTGATTGTTCGTTTCATCTTTCACTCTTCTCGTTTTGGTTATTGTTCCAAGCTATTGGAAAAATACCGGGTTATAAAAGCAATCAAATGAGAATTTTTCTCACTACAATGTATAACCTTGAGTAAAAACTCTACATAGTCAACATCTGAATATTCAATATTTTCCTTTTGGCACCATGGTCAAAAAACGCATTCAGTATGGAAATGATAAAGGCAACCAAAATATAGAATAATTACTCAATAACATTAATTTAACATTCACTTTTTGTTTATATAAGTCTTTGCTTTATAAGTGTTTGTTTGTATTTCTAATGCTAACTGAAAATGTTTATTGAATGATCTTTTGTACAAAAAATTACATTCATGAACCGAATTATTTGGCATTTTCAGGTGATGGGCTATAGCTGAGTCTCTCATGTGAACACCGAGTTGGTGATTTTTCATGAGGATATAGTGAATAAAAAATCAGCTCATATAAGGAATAGAGCAAATGCATTACACAACAACTAAAAAACAGGGCTTATTATCATTGTCTGCCTTGGCCGTTGCGCTAACGACTTCTTTGTCGGCGTATTCGGCACCACCGATGGGATTTGATGAATCCAAGTTACCGAAGAAATATATCGTCAAGTTTACTGAGGACGAGGCTGGTGGTTCTTCCATGCAAGGCAACGCATTTTGGGGGCCGCGAATAGCACAAGAGTCTGTTTTAAAACAGGTAAAAGCACGAAAAGTTGAGAAGCTGGGTAACCGTGCTATCTACAGCGTGGAAATCGATGCTGATGAACTCACGCAACTTCGCAACCGCAGCGATGTAGAATATGTCGAAGTCGATCCACCGCGTTACTTGCTCAGTGAAACGACACCATGGGGCTATAACGCAGTCAATGCTCAGCAGCTGGATGACTTTAACGCAGGGAATCGTACCGTGTGTATCATTGACTCTGGATACGATCTTTCACATAACGATCTTAGCGGCAACCGCGTAGCAGGCACAAACGACAGCGGTACGGGTTCATGGAGTGACCCAGGGAATAATAACGCTCACGGAACTCACGTTGCAGGTACGATCGCGGCAATTGCAAATACCGAGGGCGTTAAGGGAGTCATGCCAAATCAAAACGTCAATCTACACATTGTGAAAGTGTTTAACGAATCTGGCTGGGGTTACTCTTCCGGTTTAGTTAAAGCGATTCAAACGTGTGCAGATAACGGCGCAAATGTAGTGAATATGAGCCTCGGTGGTAGCCAATCTAGCCGGACCGAGCAAAATGCACTACAAGATATTTATGACCAAGGTGTTCTTCTTATTGCAGCAGCGGGCAATGATGGCAATACGGCACACAGTTACCCGGCATCTTACGATTCGGTCATGTCGATTGCGGCCGTTGATAATCAAAATGATCATGCTGCGTTTTCTCAAGCGACGGATCAGGTTGAAGTCGCCGGACCGGGTGTTGCTATCCTTTCTACCGTTACCGTCGGTGAGGGTAAACTGTCGGACATCACTCATAGTGGTGTAAGCCAGTTTGATCGCGGTATCGTTCCTCACAATCGTTTGATTAATAACGGCACGTCTTATGTACCGGATCCTGTGGCGGGCTCCGTGACGGCTACCTTAGAAAGTTGTGATGTCTCTGGTGGTAATTTTAATTGCGGTGATATGTCAGGAAAAATCTGTCTGGCTGAGCGTATTGGTAACCAATCTTCAGGTAATTACCCAGAAGTGGACGCTGTGCAAGCTTGTTACAATGCAGGTGCTAGTGCTGCAATTGTGTACAGTAATACGGAATTACCTGGTTTACAAAATCCGTTTTTAGTTGACCAGAATAATGCATATCGCATGGTATCAGTGACTGTTGATCGATCATTTGGTCAAGAGCTGCTTGGCTACGTAGGGCAGGAGATCACTGTGTCCACAACGACAGGTGAAGACTACGAGTACTACAATGGTACATCGATGGCGACACCTCACGTGACTGGCGTGGCGGGCTTGGTATGGAGCTACCACCCAACGTGTACTGCGGCACAAGTGCGTAATGCTCTCGTTCAAACCGCGACAGATATCGATGTGGCAGGTCGAGACAACCGTACTGGCCACGGCTTAGTCAATGCAGAAGCGGCGAAGCTGTTCCTGGATGCAGGCTGTAACGGCCCTGATGGCGGAGGCAGCGCTTCAGAATCAAGCTACTCAAACACGGATCCTGTGGCGATTCCTGATAACAAAGCATCAGGGGCAATCAGCGCGCTCGATGTCGATCGCTCTGGTGATTCAGGCACGGTGAGTATTGACGTTGATATTAGCCATACTTACATCGGCGACCTGCGAGTGACGCTGACTTCACCAACGGGTGGACAAGTTGTGCTGCATGACAATACAGGCGGAAGTGCTAACGATATCAAAACCACTTTCCAAGCGGATTTCTCTGGTTTTGAATCACAAGGATCGTGGGAACTAAAAGCCGTAGACAGTGCCAGAAGAGACACAGGCACAATCAACAGCTGGACTCTGACTTTTCAATAAGGAGTGGCCATGAAGAAGTCGACCTTACTTTCTCTGTCTGCGGTGGGTGCTACCGCACTATTGGCAATCGGACTGAGTTCGGCCAGCTTGGCGAACAATCAAGGATTTCCGCTCGTGGATGAACGTTCTGAACAAGCTGAGCAACAACCTGGGCGTTACTTTGTAAAGTATCACAAGGGGAAAGAAAGCGAAGTGAGAGCACTTCTTCGTCAGCATAACCTTGAAGTGGTCGATGCTTTGGTGAAGCAACAGGTACTAGTAGTGAGCGGCGAACAAGCGGACGTCGATAAGCTATCTGGTAACGAATCGGTTGAATACACTGAGCAAGAACCAACGCGAAAGCTATTGTCTCAATAATATAGCCTCAATAAGAGAAACGCCCCGCTAAAAAGAGGGGCGTTTTTTCTGCTTATTAGACGAATTAAGGACGCTCACCAGCTTCCAAACGACGCTCGATATCTGCAATCACTTCTGGTAGATCTGCGATAGTGTCAACCAAGTAATGAGGTGAACTTTTGATAAGTTTTGCGCGTGCTTTCTCACGGGCAGCATCTAGCGTTGCTTTGTCTGCCGCTTGATACTCTTCAAATGTAAGACCTGCCTCGTTCCCCGAAAGTAGAAGGCCCACCGTCCACATGCCAGCGTTATGCCCCTCAAAGATACCCGGTGCAGAGTCGTCCACTTTGATGCACGCATTTACGTCTGTCACGCCAAGCTCTATAACGTTTTTCAGTGCCATAAATGGTGCAGGGCGTCCTCCCTGTGGCAGGTCATCGGTTGCGACTACGTAGTCAGGCTGGTAACCGTAATCTGCGGCAACAGGAATAAGCACGTCCATCACTTCACGCGGGTAACCAGAGCAAGAGCCGATTTTAATGCCCTTGGCTTTTAGGTTGTTGACCACGTCAATTGCGTTGAGGATAGGCGCAGCGTGGTCCGCAACTTTCGCTTTTTGAAGAGGCATAAATGCCGCGTAAATTGCGTCGATGTCTTCGCTGGTCATCGAGCGACCGAACTTCTCGTTCCAGCGCTTATCAACCGCAGGAATACGGCCAACCGCCTGGATGTGGTCCCATTTCCCCAGCCCCATTGGTTCGCGCGCTTCTTCAAGGTTAATATCAAAATCAAAGCCTTGCTTAAACGCTTCGACGAAGATGCTGGTAGGTGCAAAGGAACCGAAGTCGACGATAGTGCCTGCCCAGTCAAAGATGACTGCTTGAATTGGTGAGTTGCTCATGGTCAATCCTTTTATTGCTTGTCAAAGTGCGCTCTGGCGCTTTGGATAACGTAGGTTTCGTAAAGGTCAGAAGACCTTACAGGTAGTTAAAATCTTTACTTACTTTGGCGATGGCTTCTTCAAATATTGCCATCGCCTGCGTTAATTGTTCGCGAGTGATGACCAGTGGTGGGCTAAGTTGAATCACATTGCCTTGTGAGACCTTAAAGCTCATGCCATCGTTGAGGCATTGGTACAACACAGCTTCTGCTTCATCAAATGCGCGCTGTTTAGTTTCATGGTCCGTAACCAGTTCTACCCCCCACAGCATGCCGATGCCGCGAACGTCGCCAATTACCGGGTACTTAGCTTTCATCTCGAGTAACTTTTCGCGCATGAATTGGCCGTCGGCTTTCGCTTTATCAAGCAGGTTTTCTTGTTCAATGACTTCCATGGTTGCCAGTGCTGCGGCACAACCGATAGGGCTTTTCTCATGGGTGTAGTGACCCATCGAGATTTGCTCAGCCGTGTTGTATTTATCTTTGGTGACCATGGCTGCGATTGGCACTAAACCACCGCCTAAACCTTTACCGATACACAGAATATCTGGCTCGATATCGTAAGCCTGATAAGTAAACCATTCGCCACTGCGACCCATGCCGTTGGGAATGTCATCAATGATCAGCATGACATTGTGTTTGTCACAAATTTCCCGAATGCGTTTCCAGTAGGCTTTACTTGGCACTTGAACATCGGTATTTCTCACCGCTTCAGCAATGAACGCGCCAACGCCACCTTCTTTCTCGATCACGTACTCAAGATAGTCGGCGTAATGCACATCATGACCATCTGGTGAGGGAAGGGCTCCCCGGTAAGAAACCGCTGGTGGAATTCGCTCCACGCCAGCCATTAATGGCCCCATACCGTGACGAAAACAGGCTTCACCACCAACTGAAATCGCATCTAAAGAAGCACCATGGAAAGAATCCCACAGTGACACCACTTTATAGTTACCCGTGATGTGACGAGCCAGTTTAAGTGCCATACCTATTGTTGATGTTCCACCCGGAGCAAACAAAACGCGGTTTAACTCTCCACCACAGATTTGCGTCAGTTTTTCTGCGCACTCAATTGCGGTTTCGTTGGTAAAACGGCGAGGAGAAAACGGCAACTTAGCGATTTGTTCCTGCACCCGTTCAATAACATGCGGGTGTCCATAACCAAGCTGGTGAACGTTGTTACCATGAAAGTCCATATACTTTTTGCCGTTAGCATCTTGGATGTAGATGCCTTCTGCTGCCTCTAATGTATCGAGACACGGCGTCGACATGGCTTGATGCAGAAATACGTCGGAGTCACGCTTCAATAGAGTTTGCGTGCGTTCGTCGTCCATTGATTCATTCCACACTTGGCGAGCGGGCGTTGTATTGACGTCGCCTTCGCTACGGAAATGCGTTGGCTTTACATTCTGACTCATCGTGATTTATCTCAGCTCGCCAACTTTTGATCTGGTTGGTTTTGCCAGTACATTGCGTTTTTTACCGCTCCGATCAGACGCTCAATATCTACTGGATACACTTCACCAATGTTGCCAATGCGGAAGCAATCTGCGTTTGATACTTTGCCTGGATAAATTACGAAGCCTTGCTCTTTCAAACGCACGTAGAACGTTTTGAACTGGTAATCGCTGTGTGTTGGCGAGTAGAAAGAAGTGATGACAGGTGAATGTAGCTCGTCATTGAGTAGTGGTTCGAAACCAAGTGAACGCATACCCGCTACCAGCGTTTTCTGGTTGGTTTGGTATCGCTGATGACGGGCTTCTACGCCGCCTTCTTGTTCCAGTTCTAGCAATGCTTGATAGAAAGCTCGCACCGTGTGAGTCGGAGAAGTAAAACGCCATTTACCGTGGTTGACTTCCATGCAGTGCCATTGGTCATAAAGGTCGAGGCTAAGTGAACGTGCCTGGCCTTTGCATTTTTCAAGCTCGCTCTGCTTTGCAATCACGAAACCGAAGCCCGGAACACCTTGAATACACTTGTTCGCTGAGCTGATCATAAAGTCGATACCAAGCTCGGCGATATCCATTGGAATGCCACCAAAGCTAGACATGGCATCGAGAATGACGACTTTACCGTGTGTTTTCGCGACCGATGCAAAATCGGCGATAGGGTTGAGCATACCAGTGGTTGTCTCGCAGTGAACAATCGCCACGTGCGTGATGGTAGGATCCGATGCCAATGCAGTTTCCACTTCGTTCAAGTGTGGCTGTGATGTTTCGCCAGGGGAAACCACATGGCATGGAATATTCAGATATTCGGCGATTTGAGCGATGCGAGCACCGTAGGCACCATTGTCGACGACAAGCAGTTTGCCATCTTTACCAATCGCGCTACCAATGGTTGCTTCTACCGATGCAGTGCCACTACCTTGCATTAGTACGCTGGTGTAGCCGTCTTTTTTTGTTGCCAGCCTGACGAGCTTTGTGCGGATCACTTCTACGATATCTTTATTGTAGTCATCGTCCCATGTGCACCAGTCTTTCAACATTGCTTCACGCACGCCTTCAGAGGTAGATAAAGGGCCAGGGGTCAGTAGCAGGTATTCGTTTTTCATTTCTCTTTCCGTCAGAATTAATTTATTGGTCTACACCAAAATATGAAATTAACTTTAACAGGTGAGAAAAAGGCACGTAAATAGTCGATCGATGAATTTCATAAAACTTTAATATGGCAAATTTAATGGTTAAAAGAAGGGCGATTTGAAGAAAGTTTTCGTAAAACTGCCATTTAACGATCATGAATTCGTCACATTGGGTCAGTAGGGTAATGAACGTCAACTGGTACAGACCAAAATGAATACTTAGCCAAATTAACTGGAGAAAATGATGAAAAACCGTTTGATGAAAGGATCG
>ERZ1673961.88-NODE-88-length-45762-cov-43.294025_pt1 | contig 45762 bp, 41 predicted proteins | sample MGYA00580189_ERZ1673961 | MGnify/ENA primary metagenome ERZ1673961 (study PRJEB41334, sample SAMN05608105) | rock metagenome | biome: terrestrial subsurface; feature: shale formation; material: shale | place: USA: Pennsylvania ... | reverse complement strand
CTTTATCAGCGACGTCCGCTAGCTCTTCCACCATACGGTTTGAAACGATCACATCTGCAGTGTGTTTAAATTCGTCTAAATCACGAATAACATGCGAATTAAAAAATTCTTCTTCTTTTAATACCGGTTCGTACACAACCACTTCAATGCCTTTGGCTTTAAGGCGCTTCATAATGCCTTGGATTGAAGAAGCACGGAAGTTGTCAGATCCTGCCTTCATGATCAAACGATAAATTCCAACGACCTTCGGATCACGTCGCATGATAGAGTCTGCAATAAAGTCCTTGCGTGTGCGGTTCGCATCGACAATCGCACCAATGATGTTGTTTGGCACATCTTGATAGTTTGCGAGCAACTGCTTGGTATCTTTCGGCAGGCAGTAACCACCGTATCCAAACGATGGGTTGTTATAGTGGCTACCAATGCGTGGGTCGAGACCCACACCCTCGATGATTTGACGTGCATCTAGTCCATGCGCTTCCGCGTAAGAATCCAACTCATTAAAGTAGGCGACGCGCATGGCGAGGTAAGTATTTGAGAACAGCTTGACCGCTTCGGCTTCGGTTGAATCCGTAAACAAGACTTGAATGTCGTCTTTCAATGCCCCTTCAACGAGCAAACCTGCAAACACCTCTGCACGCTCGCTTCGCTCACCAACGATAATGCGGGATGGATACAAGTTGTCATAAAGCGCTTTACCTTCACGCAAAAACTCAGGAGAAAAGAGGATATTTTCACAACCCAGCTCTTGCTTGATACGAGCGGTGTAACCGACAGGCACTGTCGACTTAATAACCATCACTGCATCTGGATTTATTGACATCACATCTTTAATCACAGCTTCTACCGAAGAGGTATTAAAGTAGTTAGTCGTCGGGTCATAGTCGGTTGGTGTGGCGATAACAACATACTTAGCTTCGCGATATGCGAACTCTTTATCTGTCGTGGCAACAAAGTTTAGTTGCTTATTCGCTAGAAAATCTTCGATTTCTATATCGACTATTGGAGATTGCTTGTTGTTTAGTAACTCAACCTTTTCTGGAATGATATCCAGCGCAATAACTTCGTGGTTTTGCGCTAACAACATGGCATTAGAAAGCCCTACGTAGCCCGTACCAGCAACTGCTATTTTCATTATTCTGTTCTCTAAATCTAACTCATTATAATTGGCGAAACTTTGCCAATATTTGAAAAAACAAATCCTGCCCAATTTAATTTGCCTAAAATCATAATGGCTCAATGACAGACTTTGGGATCATAAAGAGTATGACGCATCCATTATGTACCGATGCATCATCGCTCTATCGAAAATTCAAGCATTCACTGCATCATCAGTCTCAACTAACGTCAGTCGGCAAACCCGGTTATGATTCCAAACCAAATCACCAATGCCATCTGTTGGATTAAAGCCCGTTGGAGCTTCTAACAGTAATTCTCGTATACGCTCGTGATCAACAGCATGACATGCTAAATCCAATTTATCGAGAAGCATTTCATATTCACATAGAGGTAAATGAACTTCATGGGCTGTCATAATGCGCTCATGGGCGGTGCTTTTGACGTTATCACCGATTAACAACTCTTCGTACAGTTTCTCACCTGGACGTAGCCCCGCAAACTGTATTTCAATATCGCCATGAGGGTTAGTTGCGGATTTGACTTCCAAACCCGACAAATGAATTAGGTTGGTCGCCAAATCGGTGATTTTAACCGATTCGCCCATGTCTAAAACGAAGACATCCCCCCCTTTCCCCATTGCACCAGCTTGTATGACTAGTTGCGCAGCTTCAGGAATAGTCATAAAGAATCGGGTAATTTCTGGATGTGTAACCGTCACTGGTCCACCTGCTGCAATTTGCTTTTTAAACAGAGGAATGACTGAGCCAGAAGAACCTAATACATTACCAAAGCGCACCATGCAGAATCGTGTACCATTAGTTTTTTTGTTTTCCTGCTCCGCTAGTGCCTGCAAGCCTAGCTCTGCCATACGCTTAGTGGTACCCATTACATTAGTGGGACGAACAGCTTTATCGGTCGATATCAATACAAATGACTCGACACCTGCTTCAATCGCAGCACGTGCTGTATAGTAAGTGCCGTACACATTATTACGCACACCTTCGACGACGTTGTATTCAACAAGAGGTACATGCTTATAAGCGGCTGCATGGTAAACAGTCTGAACGTTGAAAGACTTCATCGCCGTTTCTAGTCGGTGTCTGCGCTGAATAGAGCCAAGCAGTGGGATAATATCACAATCCAGACCGTGCTCTGATTTCAACTGGTTCAGTTCCCTATCGATTTGGTATAAGCCAAACTCAGATAACTCAAATAAGACAATTGACGTGGGATTCTGCATTACAATTTGACGACATAGTTCAGAACCAATGGAACCACCCGCTCCTGTAACCATAACCACTTTGTTCTTGATATTGGCTTCGAGCAGTACTTGTTGCGGTGCAACTGGATCTCTACCTAGCAAATCTTCAATCGCAACATCTTTCAACTCATCGATTTTTGCTTTGCCCGAGACAATGTCTGTCATATCAGGAACAGTTAGCACCTCAACAGGTAACTTAGCTAAGTCATCCAAAATCAACTTACGACGAGCGCGGCTTGCACTTGGTACCGCTAGCAACACTTGAGAGACATCATGTTTATTGATAAGAGGCATTGCGTCTTCTAAACCAATAACCGGAAGCCCCAAAATCACAGTGTTAGTTAAAGTAGAATCTTTATCAATGAACGCTCGTACACGGTATTCACCAGTGCTACGAAGAGCGTTCGCTAGCTGGCGACCACCCGACCCAGCACCGTATATCAATACTTCTTTGCTTTGATTTGGATAACTCTGAGCAACAAGAGAACGCACAATAACTCGCGGGCCTCCACAAAGTAAAGCTAGGAATGCACCGTAAATTATAGGAACAGTACGCGGAACAGGATCACTCATATAAAAGCTGAATGCGGCCAATAGCAACGCCGAGACTACCGCGCCAGCACTCACTACAAATAGAGCTTGAAAGGTCAAGTAACGAAGTACAGCCCGATAGAGACCTAAACGAGCAAAAACGACTACTGTCACCATTGCCAGCGCAATGAAGATCCCCCAAATAGAAGGTTTTGAAAAGTACTGTGCATCACCTAATCGAACTAATAACGATAAGTGAAGCGCTAAGAAAATCAGCCCCACATCAATCAAAACACTGACGATACGTTTGTTGGTGCGAGATAACTGCCAAAGAAATTGTAGACGCTGCATAAGTAATATTATTTGTTGTTATTAAGAATTAGAGAAACGTTATCATAGCTTTTATTAGTATAGTAGTTAGACTTATGAAAGAAGGTCAATGCGATTTAACTGAAGATTATAATCAGACCCGAGCCACATAATGAGAAACTCGTCAAGCTAACCAAATCCAAAGAGCCTGAGATACCTTTGACTATTCTTCTCAAACAAGCTCTACTTCACAGCATCACCAGCGCCACTACCTGTTGCAGTCATCAAGATATACTTAAAATAATCTTTTACGGTCAGCGTATCTATCATTTGCTTGTCTGTTTGAGCGAGCAATATTGGTGTAGACATATCAATATTTTGCACCTGAGCTAATCCTGTGATGCCCGGTAAAACATTGTACACACCTAAAGCATCACGCTCCGCGATCAGCTCTTCTTGATTAAAAAGGTTCGGCCTTGGTCCTACTAGGCTCATTTCCCCTTTTAATACATTGATAAGCTGTGGAAGCTCATCAATCTTCGTTTTGCGCAGAAACAGCCCCAACTTTGTAATAGACGCATTACTCGCCAAGTGACTAGCAACCGACTTAGTATAAACAGACATGGTGCGAAACTTAATTAGCTTAAAAGGCTTTTTGTTACGCCCTACACGCTCTTGAACAAAAATTGGCGACCCCGTGTCAAACAGACCAATAACAGTCACGACGATCAAGACAGGCCACAGAATTAGCAAGCCCAAAAATGCTGCTGAAAAATCTAACAATCGAATCATATTTACCGCTCACTTAAATTGCCTAGTGATGACATTGCTTGTTTCATAGTTAGAGGAGCAGTCCATCCAAGAACTTCTTTCAAGTTTGAAGAGTCAACCTCTAGATTCCCATATAGCTGTTCGATTATTGTCGACTTACCAAATAATTTCCCAAGTATTTGCATTAGAATGATAGGAATCGGCAGCTGATAAACTACTTTTCCAATACCTTTACCTATCGAAGTCGTAAAGTATTTTGTCGAAACAGCCTCACCGTCACTTCCTAAGAAAACGTGGCCTGGTGCGTCTGGATGCATTGCACAACTTCCCAGAAGATTAGCTAAATTCTGTACTGCGATAAAGCTCCGTTTGTTGTTGGCTAGGCCAAAAGGCAGTATAGAAAGCCTATTAATAAATCTAGTTAAAGCCCCAAAATTACCTGGGGCATTTGGACCATAAACCAATGTCGGTCTTACAATTACTACTTCAAGCCCTGTGTCTTCTGAAACTTTTCTCAAAGCAAGTTCTGCATCCAACTTAGACTTGGCGTAAGAATTATGCGGATTAGGTAAATCGAGGTTACGAAATGGACTGGTATGTGAGTTTGATCCATTAACTCCTATAGAGCTGACAAAAACAAAGCGCTTAACACCATTTCTAGCCGCTTCGAGAGCCAAATGATAAGTACCTTGCACATTAACTTCATTATAGTCGAATTCAGAATACTCTGTGGAATGGGCCAATCCGGCTAGATGTATAATACAATCAATATTATCAAAAGCATTATCCCAGCTAGTTTTGGAGTCTAATGAACTTACGAAGTGTACATCTTTATACTTTTTTTTCGAATCGCATCTTATAACTGCTCGACTATCAGGATATTGATTCATAACATGCTGACCAATAAAACCACTTGCCCCCGTCACTAGAAACTTACTCATTAAACCCTCTTTCTTATAGCGTTGAAAACATATAAAAAATAACAATAAACACGCTGGTACAATGGCAACTTTTTAAATCTTAAATACACCCTAAGTGTAACCCAAAGCATTTTTAGTTTATTAGAGCTAACACTACCACCTCGTACACGGTATTTTACCAACTCTAAATCCATACCATTAGAATAAAAGCCAAGACTCATCAAATCAACCCAAAGCACCAAATCCTGCCTAGCACGAATATCAGAAAATCTAAAATCAGCACCTACCATATTGGTATCGATAATCGCCGTAGAAGTACCGATTTCCGTTCGCTTAAGGTTATCAAGTAACCCTACTTGATTAGAGACCCTAATCCTGCCAGGAAGCCTACCCCCCTTTGAGTCAAAAAATCCATATGCTGTATGGGATATAGGAGAATTGTGACGTTTCATAAATTCTAATTGTAATGAAAGTTTTTCTTTATACCAAACGTCATCGGAATCTAAGAAAGCAATATACCTTCCACTAGCTTCAGCTATGCCTAGATTTCTACAAAAACCAGATCCCCGGTTTTCATTATTAAGAAAAAGTCTTACTTTTGGGTTTAATGAAAAATTATCTTTTAGTATTTTAGCAGTTAAATCTGTAGAACAGTCATCAATAATTAATATTTCCCAATTAGCAAATGACTGTTCAAAAACACTGTTTACTGTTTCCAATATAAACGCTTCAACATTATATGTTGGAATTATAACACTTACTTCGGGCATCAACTTACTCCAGTGGAGTCTAATTTATACTCAAAAATTAACTTCTCATATAGCGAATCAGGACTCATAGTTGAATTTTTGTCTATTCCATTCCTACGAAGATGCTCATTCCACAGATGAATACAATAACTTGAGGAAAAATCATTTTTAGTGAGATTCGATGGCATAAAAATACTTTTCCAATCATCATGAGGCACTGGGTAAAACGATTCACTATCCATAGCATATCTACCCAAATCTAGTTTAGATAAAAATCCAGTCAGCGCCTTAGGGCCTGTAAGTCCCCAAGGTAAATAGTCCAGACTGCCACGACCAACTATGCGGCCATAAATTTTCTTAAAGACAATTTTCCAACTGTCCCAACTATTTATAGAAAAAGGAGATTCACAATACATACAAAGCTGCTCGAACAATTCATGGCTAGGTTTCTCTACTCCTATTACAGCGTTATTTACAAAAGTATTGTCTTCACGTCCCACAATAAGTGTATCGATTGATGGAAAAGGCCTTAAGCACAAAACATCGGCATCAACCCAATAAGCATTTTCGCTATGCAATAACATTTGATATCTAAAATAATTTGCAAAGCCTGCATAACTACCTTTACCTGCACCAGTCGCTTTACCGTAAGTGAATATTTTTGACTCCGGCAAAATGATGTTTGCATCTAGTATTTCAACGTGGTCAGGAACATTCCCTACATCTCCATATGTATATAGCTGGACTTTGTGTCCTTGTACGATAAAAGAGGCAAGACAGATATGTTCCAATCTCGAAAGATCTCCTCCTATCCAAAGTGTTTTTATTAACGGTAACATAATTAACCTACTATGATTTTATAAACTTTACGACGTCTAAGAGGGGAACTCCAGCCATGATAGCACGGAAACAAGTGCGAAGAGCATATACTAAACCTAGAAGCCCCCCAAGGTTTCGTGCCACGTTGAACTTTGAATAAGGATATCCCGGCTTTGCCCAAAGTAATTTAGGTTCCCTTTTTTCCTCATTACAAGGGTGATATATACAATATTCATCTATTTCGATGATACTAGCATTAGCATCATAACATCCGAGGAGAAATATATTCTCTTCGCCAGAGGGATAACGAGCTCCGAGCCCTAAGCTTTCATCAAAATATATCTCATTGTTAATCAAGAATTCACGACGAACTATGATTTCAATAGAGCTTACACGTAACATTTCATACCTGCGGTATCTTTTTCTTGAGTATTTTTTATATGCTTCATTTATGTCTGAGCAGTATATTTTTCCGAATACCAAATCATAACCACGAAACTTATCTGATATAAAATCGACAATAAAACTTTCTTTCAATATAACATCATCATCGAGAAACCAAACATAATCCCCCAAAGCCTTTTCGATAGCATAATTCCTACTTTTGCTAAGTCCTTTTTTTGATTGATAGTAAACTGTTACATGCCCCATTTGTTCAAAATTATCTTTCCCAAAATCATTCTGACAAATAACCAAAAACTCGACATTAGAGAGAGTAAACTCGTTAAAACAGTCAAACACTTGCAATGCCTTGTTTAAATTATCGCTTACGGTGGAAATTGCTAAAGTTAACTTCATTTTCGCAGCCTTAATCTATACATCAACAAAATAATTGGCGACAGCCCAAGAAGGGATATTAACGCAAAAATTCGGTCTCTTTTCCCAAAATTCATAATACACCGAAAATTACTAAACAAGTTTACATCATACTTCTTCGCCAAAGCCCTTTCTGTGCGATAATATTTTGAAACATCACCGTTGTTTATGTAACTCAATAGTACTAATTTTAGGGTGTGGACGTATCTAAAAATTGAAAAAACTTTACTTATTTGAGTGTCACCAAATATAAGGCTATCTGATTCAAACACCTGACTTACTTTCTTATCAGAATATACATTTGTATACTTGTTTTTTGAATTAGCTAATGAAGATAGCGAGTCTCCCCTTTGACGATAGTAATGTATAGCACTTTTAGCCAAACCACTACGAACATTAGGAAGGTACTGGAGTCGAGTAAGGTTTGTCTCTCCTTGCAAGTAGCTATAAGAGTATGCCTCTAAAAGTTCCCTTTTAACCAAACGACACCATGTTGCATACGGTAATCCAAGCGTCTTTGCAATAGTATAGCTGTCAAAAACATAGTCCTTATCGAACTGTTTGCCATGAGGAGTGATACTTCCCGATTTATCATCATATAACATGACGTTTGACATGCAAATATCCAAATCATTCAGTTTTGCATGATCGTACATGCTCTTCAAAAAATCTTCAGAAATATAATCATCCGAGTCTATATTTATAATATATTCTCCTTTAGCTAATTCAAAAGCATCTTGCCTTGCTTGCATTTCACCTTGATTTTTAAGCTTATCAATATATACAAAGCGAGAATCATTCTTGATATACCTCCGGATTATTTCATCACATCCATCTGGGGAGCAATCATTAACAAGTATAAACTCGCAATCTTTAATTGTCTGGTTAACTAAAGAATCTAAAAACTTTGGAAGATACTTTTCCACACCATAGACAGGAACTAAAACACTAACCTTCATAATAATGACACCAAAAATTTAATTATTTACAATCCATTGATACAGATACTCGTTCTTGGCTAAAAGTGTAACCTTTAGGATATATGGAATAAGCAAGTACACAAGCCAAAAAATAAATATATAAAATCTCTTCTTCTTATAATAGTGATTTAATAAATAATAGATAGGAAAACTATAAAAGATAGAAAAGTATTGACTCACACGTCCAAATATTGATATTTCATACGCTAGAAGAATTAACCAGAACGATAAAGAAAAAACACCAACCAGCGCAATTTCAGATGTAGTTCTTATTATTATAGCCTTACGGTAACATAAGTAATAGAACAGAAGAAATATAGGAACATAATATAATTTTGTTAATAAAGATAGCAAAGTTCCTTCCTGTAACCTATCTTCAAACAGATATTTACTATACATTGGAAAAGTTTTCGCTACGATTTCAACAGTTAAAGGTGGAATAATAAAACCATATACCACTGCTGAAAGTATGAATATGAGAAAAAAAACCGTACCTATATTATACTTTGCAAGTATACGACTTAAATATATAACAGGAAAAACCAAAACAGAAGATGCATGGCAAAACATACTATACATTACTGTTGATGCAGACCTTAAATATTGCTTCCTAGCAAAGAATATAGTTAAAAGTGGTAGAGCATAAACTGCCATATATTGTCTCAGGCCATTTAACTGATTATGATAAACCCCTGTGCAGCACATAAAAACCAATACATAAATCCAAAGTTCAAATTTCATTTTCTTTAGTTGAGATAACAAGAAAATAAAAAACAAGCCATTAAAGATAGATACTATTATGAATACACTCTGAGCGCTTGCACCGAGTAACTTAGTGGTATACACGATTATTGGAAAAACGAACTCACCCTTTGCTAGATAAGTATTCAACTCTTTTCCTGTTTCAAATATCTCAATATAACTAAAGTAATCGGTTCCAACGTTATATTGAATTGCACTAGGAACCATAGTAACAATAAAAACTGGAATTAGAGCAATATAATACAACTTACTATACGAAAAATTCCTTATAGCAAACAAAAATACTACTGAATACACTAAAATGAACAAAAACATTTAATTCAACCACAGTTGGTACATTGTTCTTAATAAAAACACTACACTCAAAGATTATCACACTCACCCACTGCCATTATTCCTACTCAAGACTTAACTTTTTAGACACATAAAAAAGGAGCATCCACATATGGGTTTTATAGTATACAACCTTAGATAATAACTTATGAACGATAGTGTTTTCCTTTAACATAAGCATAAACATAATATTTCAAAATGAGACTTTTCGATTTTTCAAAACCTAATATATTCTTAATCACCCTTACTGATATAGTTCTAAAAAACAAGTAAACTGATTTAAGCAAAGAGTGGAAATATCTGTGCTGAAGAGCCATATCATATGAGCGTTCTTTCATTCTGAATTTTGTCACCTCAGGACTTTCTTGTTCATTTCTGGATAACGAATGCTCAAACCCGTGAATAATTTGAATGCTGTATAGTAATTTTGAACGTTTAACTCTATACCAAAAGGAGGCATCTACACCATACAGTACGAATATTTCGTCAAATACACTGCCAAACTTTTTCGATATTACCTCGACAACATTATTACCTATTACAATCCCACTACCTACCGAAAAGAATTCTTCTCTTTCATAAACCCCTTCCAAACTAAACACAGCGTCTCTTCTAATCAACGGTCCTACTAATTGATTATTATTATATATTCTAGGTACCGATATTGAATCTTGCGTCGAGTTTAGGGCAATATCTAAATACTCTTGTGAAACCTTCGAGTCTTGATCTAATATTATATATCTATCAGCTTTACTTTCTCTTATCCAAGTATTATATATTTTTGATAATGCTCTATTTTCTATGCTTTCAATCACCTTTACGGACATAGATTTACTTATTTTTATTTCATGCTCTTTAAAATTACTTGGTCCGTTATTCCACAAAGTCAATACGCAATTATTAAGGTCTCCCACATAATTTTCTATAGCTTTTAATGTTTCAGAATTAGAGGGCTCTTTATTATAAAAAACTATCAAAATTGCTGTATTACTCATTCATCCACCTTCTAAATAAGAGTTTTTTATTACACCTTAGTATTGCATTTAAAATATTAACATTCCTATATTTTCTATGGACAGTTAGTAAAAAATAACAAACTAACACCTCTGAAAATATCACACCTAAAGCACCTCCAACCGAGTCGAAGAAGTAAACTAAAGGTACTATTCCAAAAATAGCTAAAATAGAAGATTTGACTACTGCTTCAGAAAAGCGCTCTTTAAATCCAAGCGGTATAAGAGACTGCACTCCCAAAAAGTTGTTAGTTACTGACATTAATATTGCTATTAGCAATATATTAAAGACAAAAGATGCTGAGATAAATTCATTACCAAAAACTAATGGAATAAGGTATGGTGAAATAAAAAATGATCCTAATACAAATAAAACAATGCAAATAAATAAGCGAATAAATGTATATATCAATAACGTAGTGGCCTCATCTTCCTTGCCAGTTGCGACTAAGTTACTAACCTTAGGAAATAAAGCCTTTGGCACCGAACTGACCAAATTAATTACTACACCCTTTAATGTGTTAGCTACATTGTATATGCCTACACTCTCAGAAGAATGAAAAACTCCTAATATCACTGGTATTGAGTTAAAATACACTGACGTTGCACATTGAACCTTAAATATAATATAACCTTCAATAAAAGACCTTCTAACCGTTTTCCATCTAGGCATAACCAAATAGAATAACCTCTTCCTGCTTAGATAATAAATAGCAACTAAACTGGTTAGTAGAAATGTTCCTGAATATATCAAACATGCTATCAAAAGATCATCAGGCTCGTTTATAAATATAAAAACGAAAGGCAAAGAAATTAGTTTAGTTATTATTGTAATAGACGCCATTTGCTTTACTAAGTCAAACCCTTGAAATACATAAGTAGAAGCTAAGGCAAGGCTTATCAATTTTGGGAAAAAGGCAGCTAGCATAACCAAAACATGAAAGTCAATTAAACCCAAAATGTACGCGATAATAAAAAGTGAAATAGAAACTATTATGAAAAACACTTTTAAAATGTATACCGAACATATATATTCGCTAAGTAATAATTTATTCCTTCTTAATCGTGCTATAGTTACCGTCGAGGTAGTATCGAAACCAAAGTTAATTAGCATAGTTGGATATATGATTATAGCTATGAGAAAACTGTACTCACCAAATGCACTCAATCCAAGTTTTCTAGTTAAATATGGCATTGATAACAATGGAATACCATATGTCAGCAATTGAATAATAGCCAAAAAAATTGCATCATTTCTTAATTTTCGTTTACTCAAGGAAATACCCTAACAGGCTAATCATGTTCCAGCCAATCTAAGAGGTTGGCCTGTTGGTCTTTTTCTGACAACAAAGGTTGCTCTTTTAATGGCCAGCTAATTCTTAGCTTCGGATCATTCCAAGCAATTGATACTTCTGAGCTTGGATCATAAAAATTAGTACACTTATACACAAATTCAGCGCTATACGAAGTGACATAAAAACCATGGGCAAACCCTTCGGGTATCCACATCTGTCTTTTATTCTGCTCCGATAGGTACTCTCCTACCCATTGCCCATATGTCGGAGAGCCTTTTCGTATATCAACTGCGACATCAAAGACTTCACCTGAAACCACACGCACTAACTTCCCCTGCGTATTTTTAGTTTGATAGTGAAGTCCACGTAAAATGCCTTTCTTTGATTTTGAATGATTGTCTTGTACAAACTTCGTTGGCTTGCCCGTTACTAACTCTTCAAATTGCTTTTGATTCCAAGTTTCCATAAAGAAACCACGCTCATCACCAAATACTGTTGGTTCAATAATTTTTACATCTGGAATTTTGGTATCGATAACTTTCATATTGTTATTCCGTATACGCTTTAATATTGGTGAGTTCTGCTTTCCAATCACTCGCTTCTAGAGTAAACGCTTCTGTGATTTTCTGAGTACTCATCCGCGAGTTGCTGGGACGTTTTGCAGGTGTCGGATATTGTTCTGTTGTAATGCTAGTTAGATTCGGCTTCTTTGTTATTACGCCTTGCGTAACCGCCGACTCACAAATAGCATCAGCGAATTGATACCAACTGACATGGGGTAAACCTGAATAGTGATACACACCATACTCAACTGGTTCATCCTTTGAAATATGGTTTGCAATTTCAATCAGCACTTTTGCAATGTCCCCCGCATAAGTAGGACCTCCGAATTGATCGCCGACAATATTCAGTTCGTCACGAACAGCCCCTAAACGAAGCATCGTTTTAACAAAGTTATTGCCATGTTCTCCAAACACCCATGCGGTACGAAGGATAATGTACTTCTCACACGCTGACATTACTGCCTCTTCGCCAGCAAGTTTACTGGCACCATATACACCTTGAGGGTTAGCCATGTCGGTTTCTAGGTACTCACCGTCTTTATTTCCCTCAAAAACATAATCAGTAGAAATATGTAAAATCGCAGCACCTACTTCTTGAGCAGCTTCAGCTAAGAACTTTGGTCCATCACGATTAATAGAATAAGAGAGCTCGACCTCTTCTTCCGCTTTATCCACTGCTGTATGTGCAGCCGCGTTTATAATGATCGTTGGTTGAAATTCTTGGACCATCGCTTTTACCGTATCTTGATTAGTTATATCTAGATCTTCTTTATCAAGAGATAATACCGTATTACTTCCATACTCTGATAATTGTTGCGTTAGACAATAACCGACCTGACCACGTCCGCCAGTAATCAAAACTCGCATTATTTTTCTTCCTTGCAGCGCTTTTCATTAACTAAACGATACAAATACTGACCGTATTCATTTTTCATCATCGGCTCTGCAAGAGCTAAAATTGCTTCATCCGAAAGCCAACCATTACGCCAAGCAATTTCCTCTAAGCAAGCCACTTTTAGTCCCTGCACGTTTTCGATGGTTTGCACAAATGAAGAAGCTTCATGGAGACTTTCATGCGTCCCTGTATCCAGCCAAGCAAATCCGCGCCCAAGCAACTCTACGCTTAAAGATTTATCTTTCAGATACATTTCGTTTAGGGTCGTAATTTCGAGCTCTCCACGTGCAGATGGCTTGACCTGTTTTGCCAGTTCAACGACACGGTTATCATAGAAATACAATCCTGTCACCGCATAATTTGACTTGGGAAGTGTAGGCTTTTCCTCTATAGAGATTGCCTGCATATGTTCATCAAACTCAACTACACCAAAACGCTCGGGATCTTTGACCTGATAACCAAATACTGTTGCTAAACCTTGAACTGCCAATTCAGTAGCATTCTTAAGCTGCTTACTAAATGACTGACCATAGAAAATGTTATCACCCAGCACTAAGCAGACACTGTCATCACCAATGAACTCTTCACCGATGATAAAGGCTTCTGCTAAACCGTCAGGTCTAGGTTGAATTGCATATTCGATGTTAATTCCGAAATCGGAACCATCGCCCAATAAACGCTTAAAGCCAGCATTATCTTCTGGTGTTGTGATGATCAAAATATCACGAATGCCAGCCAGCATCAGGGTTGAGATTGGGTAAAATACCATCGGCTTATCGTAAATAGGCAAAAGCTGCTTCGAGACACCACGTGTTAATGGATACAGGCGTGTGCCCGAACCACCCGCTAAAACAATCCCTTTCATTTTATACCCCTGTTCCTAAACGTTCGCCCGCATAAGAGCCATCCAGCACACGAGACCACCATTCTCTATTATCCAAGTACCATTCAACCGTTTTGCAAATGCCTGATTCAAAAGTTTCTTCTGGTGTCCATCCAAGCTCACGCTCGATTTTTGAAGCGTCAATCGCGTAGCGAACATCGTGTCCAGGGCGATCGGTGACGTAAGTGATTAAATCAGCGTATTGCGTCACACCTTGTGGCTTATTCGGCACTAACTCTTCTAATAGCCTACAAATGGTTTTCACCACCTCAATATTGGCTTTTTCGTTATGACCACCAATATTGTAGGTTTCCCCCACGTTGCCTTCAGTGACCACTTTGTATAATGCACGAGCATGATCTTCGACAAACAGCCAATCGCGGATTTGCATGCCATCACCATAAATAGGCAGGGCTTTCCCTTCTAAGGCATTGAGAATCATGAGAGGGATGAGTTTTTCTGGGAAATGGTATGGACCGTAGTTGTTTGAACAGTTGGTCACGATGGTTGGCAATCCGTAGGTACGTAGCCATGCACGGACTAAGTGATCACTCGACGCTTTAGATGCCGAGTATGGGCTAGATGGCTCATAAGACGTTTCTTCGGTAAACAGATCATCGGTACCTTCCAGATCGCCATACACTTCATCAGTAGAGATGTGGTGAAAACGAAATGCGTCTTTACGTTCACTATCAAGCTTGTTCCAGTAACTGCGCGCCGCTTCAAGTAGCGTGTACGTCCCGACGATATTGGTTTCAATAAACGCTGCTGGCCCATCAATCGAACGGTCTACATGCGATTCGGCAGCAAGGTGCATCACCGCATCAGGTTGGTGCTCAGCAAATACGCGGTCGAGTTCGGTGCGGTTACAAATGTCCACTTGCTCGAAAGCGTAACGCTCGTGACTATCTACTTCGCTCAGGGACTCTAAATTTCCTGCGTAGGTCAGTTTATCGAGGTTAACAACACGGTCTGTGGTATTGTTAATGATGTGACGAACAACCGCTGAGCCGATAAAGCCCGCGCCGCCAGTGACGAGAATTTTCATAAAATACTGCTCTTTGTATTCTGATGTCGCACGTTTTTTATTCTAATCGCACGCTGATTCATTGAAAGAAATCCATTTTCCGTCTCAGACATTCCAACCAACCTGAGACACTTTTTATTCATTTTGAGACAGTCAATTTTCACTATCCCATTGCAATTGCTTGTTTTCGCCTAGTTTCTTAAACCCGCCCCAATAGCTCCATCGTAGAGCCTAGGCTCTGGATGCTAGGTCCTCTATATCTTCATCCTTTCGAAACGCAAATCGTACTAACACAACTGCGACACCTAGCATTCCACCCAGTAATGTACCTAGTACACAGATCAGTGCGCGTTTAGGCCCATCCTTTAATTCTGGAACCACAGCTGGATCGACTGTCTTAAACACAAACTCTTCTTGAACTTCTGCCAACATTAAGCTTTTGGTTTGTTCTTCTATAAGCTTGTAAAACGTGCTTTGCATATCAGCTACGGCCGTTTTCTGTAGCTGAGTATTCAAATAAGTTAAGTTTTGAGACGTTTCCGCGATCGTACGCTCACGCATGACTTTGTTGATATCTTCAATCAGCCAGTTAACCCATTGCTGAGCAATATAAGGGGAGTAATGCTTCACCGATACCGTGTATAAGCCACTTTCTTTGTCTTGATTTACACTTAAGGTATCTTTACTGAAACGTTCAAAAGCCTCTTGCGCTGTTGGTTTTGCACCGCGAAGACCTTCGGGTTCGCGTAACCACTTGCCAGTATTCTGATCATATAGTTCTTCATCTAAAACTAATTGGTTATTAGATAAATCCCAGTCTTTTGCTGCCATTAACGGCACTAGCAAGTCATGTTTATTGATGAATTCGTCTACAAACTGGCGAGACTTTATGACTTGGACTGCAAGATCGGTTTGAGAAATTTCACCACTACCAAGATTAATCCCAGTTAATGCCGCTAGGCCACCAAGTTGACCGGCCATTTTTGCTAAACCGCCACCGTTTGAGCTTTCTGCCGGTGCTAGTAAAGCATCAGCTTTGTAAATGTTCGGTAGGCTTAACGCGTACAATACCGAAGCGACCGCAAATACAAACGTTGTGGTGATGATGAGCCATTTACCTTTCCAGATAGCCTTGAACAATTCACGCAGATCGATCTCATCATCAGCAACAGGAGTCTGCGGGGGATAGGGTAAATAATTTGGTTGTGGTTCTTTGTGTGGTTCCATCGGGTTAAAAAGGTCCTAGCAGCCCAGAATCTAGTACTAATTCTAGGTTTGAAGATTGGTGAATTAGGATAATTTCGTTGTACAGCGATTATCCATTGAAGATATGACTTTCAGCTATCGAGAGCGTGTTGATTCGATTCCTAGCCTCGCTGGAATGACGTTTTATATTTCCTATACGAAGCACTTCGAGCCATACCTTCTTACTTTTGAAGCGAAGTAAGAGGTGTTTGGTCCCAGAGACCTAGCCCCTAGGACCGAAGCTTTTTTACTTCAATGCGTTGATTGCTACACCTGTTTGGTAAAGGATTTGCGTTGCGGCAGTCCAAGTGCTCAGCGCGTCACGGTAGTCCGTATCTATTGGAACAACAATCGTATCACCGGCACTTAGCTCTTCATTGTTATTACCAAACCAGTAGCCTGACGTCGGTTTATAAACAGAGCCGTCGGCACGTACGACGAAAATACGGTCTTCATCTGCTTGTTTTTTCGCACCACCCGCTTTGTTCAGGTAATCATCCACATCCAACTTACTATCTCGTAGATAAGTAATTGGAACCTGAACTTCACCCATAATCGATACGGTGTTACGGAAGGTCGGCACAAATAGGAAATCGCCGTCTTCTAGCATAAAGTCAGCAGAACGCTCATCTTTAACAATACGATTAAGCTGAACGACCATTCGGCCAAGTGCTTTGCTGCGACTAGCTTCCTCTACAAATTTCAGTGTTTTATCTGGGTCAGAAATAATGGAACCTAAGTTACTGTCGGCACGGAAAGTCTTCTTGGCTGTTTCTGCACGAATGTCAGCAGCATACTCGTTAAGTAGCTTCTGCTCTTTTAGTCGAAGTGCTTCACGAGTAAATATTGCCCCTTGAGGGTGAGCAAACTCAGTAAGACCACCAGCGCGCTCGAGTAGATCTCCGAGCGTTTCACCTTGGCGTACAGTATAGGTACCCGGGAAGCGAACTTCGCCTTGCAAAGTCACTGTGCTTTGCAATTTCACATCCTGCTTTTGGAGAACGTTTAATCTATCTCTTCCACTAATAATTACATCATGGTTAATGTCACCTTGAATGGCCTTAATAAGATTAATTCGCTCTATACCAACAGATGCTCTTTCATCAAGGTTATTAATGGTGCTTCGCGCAAGCTCTGCATTGCTGAAAGCACTATAGGTCAAACCACCTGCAGCCTCTAATAGGATAGATACTGTCATACGTGAAGTAATTGGGTAGCGTCCTGGATATTTTACTTCGCCTGTTACTTCAACGATTTGTGGTGGTATGCCCAATCGAGCTTGCTGCTGCAACTTAAGTAAAACAGGAGCTAATAAAGCTGTACGAGTGTTCTGTTTTAAACTATTAAGTTGCTCTCTTGAAACAGGCTTACCTTGCCACATCATGCGAATGTCAGTCTGAGAAACATTTTTCGACGGCTCAACAGCTTGCTCACGTTCTTGCTCCTGAGCTTGCTGTTGAGCTTGTTCTAAACTCTTCGCTTTATCTTCAGTTTCTAATAACGATTCAACATTCGTAATGCTTAATCGGTTAAAGACCAATACTCGGTCACGAGAATTAAGTTGTATGTTATCTTTGCTGCCTGGCGATAAGATCGCTTTTGCAAGGTTAACTTGATGGACTTCTATATCTCGTTGCGGATTGACTTCTCGTACGACTACGGCGTAATTAACATCTGCAGTTGAGTTGAAGGAAGAGTCAACAGAGTGAAAAAGGTCTGCAATACGTAGTCCGCTATTCCATTCAACAAAGCCAGGATGGCGTACGTCACCTTCTATTTGAACATAGCGAGTTAACTCTGCGCTTTTTTTCAGCACATTGACTTCATCACCCACTTTAACTTTCGCTTGTTGGTCTTGGGCGTTAATAAAGTTCAGCGTTAATGCTTCTCGGCTACCTTCAGTGCCAAAGCGTTTTATATCGATTTGTTCAAAGAAGGCATTGGCTGTAAAACCACCCGCCATTTGAATTAATTGTTTGTAAGTTTCACCCGGTTTTACTTCATATATAGCTGGGCGGTTAACTTCACCATCAACTGAAACGGTTTGTGCCACCGAGCCGATAAACACCACATCCCCTGGCATTAAGCGCACATCGTTACGAGCATCGCCCTTTAGAAGCAAATCGTACATGTCTAGATTGCGAATCACTTGACCATCACGCTTCAACTGAATATTACGCAGCGCACCACTTTCGCCAAAGCCACCACTGTAGTAAATCGCCTGAGAAATCGTCGATAGAGCACTCACGGTATACGCGCCCGGTTTGTACGCATCGCCCATGACAAACACTTGCATGGTACGCATTTCACCCAATGAGATGTCGCTACGTACTCCAATCATCTGCTCTTGTACACGCTGGTTTAGTGAATCACGCACTTCAGAAAAGCTCATGCCCGCCACTTGCACTGGACCCAATGACGGGAAATTGATGATACCTGCACGGTTAACACGAAGACGATGAGTGGTATTCTCTTTACCGAATAACTGGATAACGATCTCGTCACCCGCACCAACCGTATAGTCAGCCGGTACTGGAACATCGCTAATAGGAGCAAATGTACTTGGTGAGCCTGCAAAAAGTTCTAACCCAAAGCGTTTTAACCCTGTCTCTTGGTTTTTCTGATTTACTTTCCTATTTTGTTCATTGTCGTTCACAGGAGTACGAGGCTCAATCACCTGTGGGTTTTGGTAAGTATCTGGCTGAGAAGATGCTGATGGGATGGAAATACCATACTTACTTGCCAGTGCTTGTTGCTGACTGGCTGGTAAGCTCTTAAACATTTGAATCTGTTCTGGAGTTGGGTTCTGCGCCAACGTGTATGGCGCAAGCATACTGGCCATTACACAAACCGCAATGGAAAAATATCCTTTAAGCATGATCGATCGCTATAATATAATGAAGTGAAAAACCTAGACACAATGACCTAGGCGCTAGGTTTTTAATTAAAACCGCTGCTGGAAGCCAAGCGAAATTCCATTCAGACGGACTTTATCTTCTGCGAGGCTATCAATAAATTCAAAGACAATGGCACTTTGCTTATCGAGCGCGTAATGCGCGCCCATACCAAAGCTAAAGCCCTGATCTTTACCAGATCCAACATTTTGTTGATCAATTTGCACACTGGAGTAACCAGCCAATCCATATAGGGCGACTCGGTCAGAGACTGGAATATTAAACTTGGCAAAGCCGCTTACTATACTATCGACAGCTAATCCACTATCGCGTTCAAGAGAGGTGCCGTAACGGGCTTCGAATCCGAGGTAATCATTGAAGAAGTAGCCAGCTTGAGCTTGAAGAAGAAAAGGGCTTCCTTCAGCTACTGAAGATGAGGTGGTGTGGTGATATTCGGCGTTAGAGTAACTCAATAACGCACCTGCATAAAAATCAGCCGAAGCAGAAAAAGAGCACAATCCTAAGCTGATTGCACTCAACGCCCCTAGCCATGGTCGTTTATTAATCACGTAATTGTTCCCTAGGTATCGACCTACCGCAGCGCCTAAAGCGAGCAGTAAGGCATGTTAAATATCTCGCGTTCCACGCTACCGCCCTGCGGCACTTACGCGTTAGCCACTGTTCGCTGATTACCGATTCACTTCTCGGTTTATTGATATAAATATTTTTATTTAAGCCTTTAGCTTGTGAGATTAAACCAAAAAAATCATGATTTAAAGTGCTCTACAAAGCTGCCAAATTATGCATGGAATGACAGTAAACAGCAAGAGGGCGAATATGTCTAGAATGTAAGAATGGGATACTCGTTTTTAGAAAAGGTCTAGGTGGCGAGTGTTCTGACTATCGAGGTAAACGTCAAGTTAGTAATTTGTCGCTTGGGATTACGGATTACGGATTACGGATTACGGATTACGGATTACGGATTACGGATTACGGATTATTTTTCAACCACCCAATCACAATGTCAAACACTTCTGTAATCAGTATTCCAAGACAGTACACACCTGAACCTAAAGCCTAGCCCCTCTCCCTTCCGTAGGTTGTTTATTTTCTTAAAATTAACAACCTAATAGATACGAAACTATTTACATGCTGATGATTTTTTAACTAGAATAGATTTTGGGCATGATTTTATGTTCCAAAACATCGATGTTTTATATACCGGATATAGCAAGGATAAATAATGAAGAATACAGCTCTGGCTATTCTTATGGCTCTAAGTGCATCTACAGCATTCGCAGCACCTGAAGCAGGTACAACTGAAGGCGCATCTGCTCTTGCTAGTGGTGAAGTTGCAGTAGGCGTTGGTGCGGCAGCAGCGGCAACTGTTGTGGCAGTAGCAGCGGCAGATAGCGACTCTAGCACTACAACTACTTCTACTTCTGCTTCTGCTTCTGCTTCTGCACAGCAGTAAGACTAAAGTAGTCGAATAGTAATCGCCCTGATTTATTCAGGGCGATTTTATTTTCAAGAGGGAACCATGAATATCTTTCGAGCAAAAAAGTGGAAGCGCCTGCTACCAGTCCTACCTGCCGTCAGTCTTATGTTCGGATGTACGCAAAAATTCAATGATGTGTCCGCAACCGTCCAAGAGGCCTACGGTAATTACATCGATGTAGAGCTCACTTCTCAAGAAATAGAAGCCGTACCTTACGCCAGCGCCTACCTAAAGCTGGGTGACCAAAAGCAAGTTTTCCTCGTTTTAGCCTTCGCAGATCCCAACCCTCTTACCGGAAAAACCCAATTAAAGTGGGTTAGCGCGGACAAAGCGATGGTGATAACAGAAAACGGCCATATAGTAAAAACACTGAATCTACAGAATAACAATATTGCTGGTGTCTATGGTCAAGTACCCGCTTATAGCCCATCAAATACTGAATATGACCTTTCATATGATTGGGTAGAGCAATATCGTTACGGATTTCCTGCTCACATCACACGAACTTATCAAGGTAAAGAAGTGATCACAACGCCAGTGTCTTCCACTTCGGCCGATGTGTATCGTGAATCCGTTGAGTTCCCTAGCCTATCGGAAACCGTCGAAAACCTTTACTGGGTAAATGATGAAGGGCAAGTCGTGAAAACCCGCCAACATTTAGGGCCAAATATGGCACCTATCGAGTTAACAATTCTGAAAGGATACAGCAAATCATGAGTAAACGACTGTTACCTTTATTGAGCTTTGCTCTGTTGGCAAGCACAAACATTGCTCCTGTTTCGGCTCAATCTATCCCAGTTAACGCATCACCTTTAAACGTTGAGTTAATTGGAGTGAACAAACAGTTACAATTCGAACAACCAGCACGTTTATTGGATGTTCTAAAACAGGCACAACAGCAAGACCTGGTTTTACAATATCCTCTGGGAACAACGTTATTTGACGGTTCTGAACAAGCATTACGTCAATCGACTGCGCTGAAAAACTCGGTGCTGAATCAAATGATTCAGCATAACCTAGTCGCACACCCTTTTTATAAATACGTCACAAAGCATCAGTTTGCTCCGCGCGTATTTTCTGCGGTTGATCTCGATGACATACGCTTGGATAAGTTTAAAAACCCTTTGATCGACGGTGAGTTCTCTCTTGTATCCATGCCACGAGAAGAAAAAGTGATTTATCTGGGTAACTTAGATAACGTTTTCTCGGTTAAAGAACAAGCGGGCATCACGTTAAAACAACAGATTACCAACCTAAAAAACAAAATTGGTGAACTGGCGTACCCACCCATTTTGATTTATCCAGATGGTAACGTCGTTCAGCCACACCACGGTTCCTGGCTAACGACACAATATTACTTGCCACCATTAACTATGGTTTATATCCCGTTTGAGGACTTTGAAACCTCAGAAATGGATCAGGATATTGTTAAGTTGCTTACCCAACTGAAGCCAACCTCAATCAAGAGCCCGCTATGACGCTGATTAGAAATACTTTAACCCTTTCGTTAATGGGTCCAGCATTAGCTTGGGCTCAAGATATGCCATTTGAAGCACCACCGTTGCAGCCCTCACAGATGGATTTTGGCGGTGTAGGCCTAATGCAAATGCCGACTGGTCGTATGGCACCAGAAGGTGAATTTAACTTTGCTGTCAATTTCAGTAATGAATACCAGTTTTATAATGTCACTCTACAAGTGATGCCATGGCTGGAAACGACACTACGTTATACCCTGGTCAATGATGTTTTATATAGCAGCGACCCAAGCTTTTCTGATGATACAGAATACACCGATAAAGGCGTCGACTTTAAAGTTCGCCTCTTAGAAGAGTCTCAATATTTGCCTGAGCTTTCTGTTGGTGTGCGTGACTTTGCCGGTACAGGTCTATTTGATGGTGAGTTTATTGCTGCCACCAAACGTTACTCGAACCCTAACTTAGGTACGTTCGACTTTACTTTAGGTATGGGCTGGGGATATTTGGGAACGCGAGATAGTATCACTAACCCAGCATGTAAAGCTTCTGACCGATTCTGCGACCGCCCTTCTGATTTTAAAGAAAATGGCGGCAGTGTTGACTTTGAACGCTGGTTTAAAGGCTCTTCTGCAATATTTGGTGGTGTGGAGTATCAAACACTGTACGCTCCACTGCGCTTCAAACTAGAATACGACAGCAACGATTACAGTGAAGACTTTCCTGTCGTTCGCGGCGACGTAGACATGACCCCGCACACTCCGTGGAACTTTGGTGTGTTGTACCGTTTGGGTCATATGGCTGACTTGCGCTTGAGTTATGAGCGTGGCGATACCTTGGTTGCGGGTTTAAGCCTGTACACCAACTTCAATAAAATGCCTTCATTCTGGCGTGATACCCCGACACCAAAAGTGGAAAATAACCAACCGACAGAACTTTCTCAGGTTGATTGGGAGCGTGTAACGGAAGACTTAGACAAAATCGCAGGCTATAAAAATACTAAAGTCTACGCGAAGGATAATACGGTATCGATAGTCGGTGAACAGAAAAAATACCGTGACCGCAACGAAGCTCATGAAAAAGCGGCCGCCGTATTGGCTAACCAAATGCCAGAGAGTGTTGATACGTTCACCATTAATGAGCGAAACCGTGGCTTAGTCACAAACCAAACGGTTGTCTCTAAAGATAAATATCGCGATTACGCACAAGTAAACTACGTCGACGCAAAAATCGAGGATGCAGTTTCAACATCAAACCAGAAACCACAAGGTGAAGCGACCTATGATGGTTTTGAGCGCTTCGATTGGGGTTTTGCGCCTAAACTGGTTCAAACACTAGGGAACGCTGAAGATTTTTACCTGTTTAGTGTTGGCCTAAATGCAAATGCCTCGTACTGGTTAACTGACAACCTAGAAATAGGCGGCTCGCTTTACTGGGATTGGTACAATAACTACGACAAGTTTAACTACGTCACTCCGCCAGATGGTACAACAATTCCACGTGTGCGTACCATGTTCCGTGCTTACCAGAACGAACATGATATTACCATGTCGAACCTGCAGTTAACTTGGTTCCAGGAATACTCAGATACGCTAGATCAGCAGTTCTATGCTGGTTATCTGGAAAGTATGTTTGCTGGTGTGGGTACAGAATTGTTATACCGCCCACAAGGCTCAAACTGGGCAATTGGCGCAGACGTTAACTTAATCTCTCAACGTGACCCACAAAGTTACTTTGGCGTTTACAGTGAAAAATGGCAGAACATTCCGGAATATGGGCGTCCATTCGAGGTCATTGACCAAGGCTTTACTGGTTTTGTTTCAGGCTACTACTTCCCACAGTGGGAGTTCATGTCTAACACAATGTTCCAGTTGGATGTTGGTCAATTCTTAGCTGGCGACAAAGGTGCTCAGTTGAATTTCGCCAAGCAATTCAAGAGCGGTGTTATCGCAGGTGTCTTTGCGTCCGTAAGTGACTTGTCATCCGATGAGTTTGGTGAAGGTAGCTTTACCAAAGGCTTCTATATTTCAATTCCGTACGACATCATGACAGTTAAGCCAAGTAACAACCGAGCGAACTTCAGTTGGCAACCGCTTACCCGTGATGGTGGCCAGAAGCTAGGTCGTAAGTACAGCTTGATTGAGCTAACAGATGAGCGAAATCCTTGGTTCCAGCGACCAAACCATTCGGATGAGAAGTAAGTGACGAAAAGGGCTAGGATCTTAGGTCCTAGGCTCCTAGGCTTTAGGACCTAGGGAAAGACAACAGAATACCGAGCGCTTCGCTTACAGATTACAGGTAATAAAAGGGCCTAGATCCTAGGTCCTAGAACCTTTATACATTTCTTGCTAAAATTCTTGAGAAAATTTTAATCTATGGTGGAAGTTCTATGATCATCGTAACTGGTGGTGCTGGCATGATCGGCAGCAACATTGTTAAAGCTCTCAACGCAGCTGGTATGAACGATATTCTGGTTGTCGACAACCTAAAAAATGGCAAGAAGTTTAAGAACTTAGTTGATCTGGACATCACAGATTACATGGATCGTGACGACTTCCTTACCCAAATTATGGCGGGTGATGATTTCGGTCCGATCGAAGCAATTTTCCACGAAGGTGCGTGCTCAGCAACGACTGAGTGGGATGGTAAGTACATGATGCTGAACAACTATGAGTACTCAAAAGAGCTACTGCATTACTGTTTAGATCGTGAAATTCCATTCCTTTACGCCTCTTCTGCAGCGACATACGGTGAGACCGATACCTTTGTTGAAGAGCGCGAATACGAAGGCGCGCTTAACGTCTACGGCTACTCGAAGCAGCAGTTTGATAACTACGTGCGTCGTCTATGGCAAGATGCTGAAGAGCACGGCGAGACCTTATCTCAAATCACGGGCTTCCGTTACTTCAATGTCTACGGCCCTCGTGAAGATCACAAAGGCAGCATGGCATCCGTGGCATTCCATTTAAACAACCAACTGAATGCAGGTGAGAACCCGAAACTGTTTGCAGGTAGCGAGACCTTTAAACGTGATTTCGTTTACGTTGGCGACGTATGTAAAGTTAACCTATGGTTCTTGGAAAACGGCGTATCAGGCATCTTCAATTGCGGCACAGGTCGCGCGGAGTCGTTTGAAGAAGTCGCGAAAGCGGTGATCACTCACCACGGTAAAGGTGAAATCGAAACGATTCCTTTCCCAGAGCATCTGAAAGGCGCTTACCAGGAGTTTACCCAAGCCGATCTGACTAAGCTACGCTCAGCAGGCTGTGACGTCGAATTCAAGACGGTTGCTGAAGGTGTCGCTGAATACCTAGCGATCCAAAACCGCTAATCGTTTTTTTGTTTGCAATGATTGGGTGGCGGCGATTATGGCCTGTCACCTTTACTCATTTCTAATAGCCTGTATCATTTCTACTATCTGCATTTTATCCATTCGTCCCATACGTATAGGTAACTAGACTCCCCATGACCAATAAACGTGATGACTTCGATCCCAAAGCCTATAACCCTGAGTTTGAGTATTCCTTTCTCAAGCCAAAATACTGGGGAACCTGGCTCGCTGTTTTTAGCTCCGTTCTGATCGCATTGCTACCCCTCTCTTTTCATCAGTGGCTGGCAAAAGTACTGGCATCACGTTTAGTTAAATCTAAAGCAAACTCGGTCAATAACGTAAAGACCAATTTAGCGCTGTGTTTCCCACATTTGAGTGAACAAGAGCGTGACAAGCTGGTTTACAAAACACTTTATACTGCCGGTGTATTTACGCTTAGATTTGGTCTGGTCTCTTTACGCTCGCCAGAATGGCTCCAGTCAAAGTGTGATTTTGTGCACCAGGAACAGTTGTTCGAGCTGACTGAGCAAAATCAAAAAGTGATTTTATTAGTACCGCACTCTTGGTCAATTGATATTCCTGCGGTACTGCTTGCTTCCAAAGGACTGCCAGTATCTGCGATGGCGAAAAGACAGAAAAACCCAGTGACAGACTGGCTAATGCACCGCCAACGTGTCCAGTATGGTGGCCGTGTGTATGAGCGTTCAGGAGGGATCAAACCCTTCATCAAATCGATTAAAGAGGGGTACTTAGGCTACTACCTGCCAGACCAGGATCACGGTGCAGAGCTCAGTGAGTTTGTAGACTTTTTCGCGACCACAAAAGCAACTCTACCCGGACTGACAAAACTGGCCAAACTGTCAAAGTCCAAAGTAATCCCGACTTTTGCTTCACTTGATCCGGAAACTGGTCGCTTTAGTATTGAGTTCATGCCTCCACTAACGCTTCAGGAAACCGATAGCGACGATGCGCGCTCGCTCAACGAAGCTGTTGAATACTTTGTTAGCAAAACGCCGGAGCAATATATGTGGACCTTGCGCCTGCTAAGAACTCAAGCCGATGGCAGTAACCCTTATCGAGAAATGCGTGAGCATGGCTTTATTAAACAAAAGTGATATCAACATGTCGAAAAACAAAATCCTGATTATTGGTCCTTCTTGGGTGGGCGATATGGTGATGTCGCAATCCCTGTACATCGTTTTAAAGCAACTTAACCCTGAAAGCGAAATTGATGTCATTGCTCCCGGATGGTGTAAACCAATCTTAGAGCGCATGCCAGAGGTAAATAAGGCGATTGAAATGCCAATTGGCCATGGTGAATTTAACCTTCTTGCCCGCCGTGAAATTGGCAAGACACTGCGTGAGAAGAAATACGACCACGCTTATATCCTACCAAAATCGGCTAAATCTGCTTTGATTCCATGGTTTGCAAATATTCCGCTTCGTACAGGCTGGAGAGGCGAAATGCGCTTCAGCTTGTTGAATGACATTCGTCCTAATATGAAGTCATTCCAATACATGGTAGAGCGTTATGTGGCTTTGGCTTATCCAAAGTCAGATATGGTGGATTCATCATCACTTGGCGGATTAGATAACCTGCCACGCCCTCGCCTTACCATTAATGAAACAGAGCAACAGGCCACTATTCAGAAGTTCGATCTGAATCAAGAGCGCTCGATTATTGGCTTATGTCCAGGAGCAGAGTTTGGTCCGGCTAAGAAGTGGCCAGAAACCCACTATGCGGAAGTCTCAACACAGATGTGTAAAGAAGGCCATCAGATCTGGCTATTCGGCTCACAAAAAGATCTTGAGACTTGTAACAGCATTCGAGCTTTGGTTCCGTCACAGTACCACCAGCATATCCATGTTCTCGCCGGTCAGACTAGCTTGATCGAAGCGGTTGATCTGCTTGCTGCATGTAAAACCGTTGTAGCAAACGACTCAGGCTTAATGCACGTTGCAGCAGGTGTTGGCTGTAATGTGGTTGCTGTGTATGGTTCTACATCGCCAAAATACACACCACCACTTGCAGAAAAAGTTGAGATTGTTCATACCGACATTGATTGTCGCCCATGCTTTCAGCGTGAATGTCAGTTTAACCACCTTAAGTGCTTAACAGAATTGTCACCAAAGCAAGTGTTGAACAGTATTCAGAAACTCGAAGCCATTACTATTAGCTCATGTTAATTCGTCTTATTTATACGCTCTTACTTGCAATTGCATCACCGATTCTTTTGTTTGGTTTTTACAAAAGCAAACCAAACAAACCTAAATTTGGTTCACGCTGGAAAGAGCATTTCGGTATTACGCCAAAGATAAATACTGATCAACGCCCAATATGGATTCATGCCGTATCTGTCGGAGAAAGCATCGCTGCAGCACCACTAATAAAAGCGTTAAAAAAGCAGAATCCTGAACAGGCGATTTTAGTCACTACCACAACCAGCACCGGAGCTGAGCAGATAGCAAAACTGGGTGATTTGGTTGAACACCGATACATGCCGATCGATTTTAGCTTTGCGATAAAAGGTTTTTTGAAAGCAACCAATCCAAAGCAAATGCTGATCATTGAAACCGAACTATGGCCAAATACCCTTCACACGGTACACAAAGCCGGGATTCCAATTACCATCGTTAATGCACGCTTGTCTGAAAAATCATGCCGTAACTACGCCAAAGTTCAGCCGTTGTTTAACCTTTTACATCCAAAACTTACTCAGGTTCTGTGCCAAACCGAATCGGACGCTAAGCGTTTTTCTCGCTTAGGCGTCGATAGTAAGAAACTATCAGTTACCGGTTCAATCAAGTTTGATATCCAGATTTCAGACGAAGTAAAAGCTAAGGGTAAAGAGTTGCGCTCTGCACTTGGCGAACACAGACCCGTATGGATAGCGGCAAGCACGCACAAAGGGGAAGACGAACAAATACTTAACGCCCATAAGAAAGTACTAGAGTCATACCCTGATGCTTTGCTGATATTAGTCCCACGCCATCCAGAGCGTTTTGATAGCGTCTTTGAACTTTGTCAGCAACATAGCTTTGAAACCATTCGTCGTACCTCACAGTCAGAGGTAGCTGAGTCAACTCAAGTTTACCTCGGCGATACCATGGGTGAGATGTTGATTTTAGTCGGCGCAGCCGATGTTTGCTTTATGGGTGGAAGCCTAGTTGGTGACAAGGTTGGGGGGCATAATGTGTTAGAGCCAGCTGCTCTTGGTGTTCCTGTGATAACTGGACCTAGTTACTTTAACTTCACAGAAATCGTAGGTAAGTTTATTGCTCTAAATGGGTTACTTGTTGTCCCTGAGGAAACAGAATTAGCAAAAATGATAAATCAACTACTTCAGTACCCAGAGCAGCGAGAGCACTATCAAACCATCGGCTCAGGTATCGTTAACGATAACCGTGGCGCACTACTCCGTACCGTTAGCTTTATCAACCGTTGATACCAAAAAGAAAAACGGCTTTAAGCCGCTTTTCTTCAAACAAATAAACTTCGGTATTAGTTGTTAGATGAGAAAAACTCTTCTATTGCACTGACGACAGCATCCACTTGCTGCGCTTCTAGGCCATACCACAAAGGTAACCTCACTAACCTTTCACTTTCTTTAGTTGTGTAATTATCTACACCTACAAATCGACTGAAGTACTCTCCTGCTGGAGCACTATGCAATGGTACATAATGAAAGACACTAGCAATGCCTCTTTCTTTTAAGAAGCTGATAAACCTGGTTCGCTCTTCAGTATCGGACAGCTTAACATAGAACATATGCGCATTATGCGTGCACTCGTCAGGAATCGTCGGTAGCGATATTTTTCCTGCATTGGCCAGATCAGATAGCAAACGACGATACCTTTTCCAAGATGCTAAACGGTTATCGTTGATCCTATCGGCTGCTTCAAGCTGTCCCCATAAGTAAGCCGCTTGAAGCTCACTAGGTAACATACTGCTGCCTAAATCAACCCAAGTGTACTTATCTACTATACCTCGTTTAAACTTACCACGGTCAGTGCCTTTTTCTCTCAATATTTCAGAGCGTTCTACAAACTCTGAATTATTAACAATCAGCAGACCACCTTCACCACCGCTGGTATAGTTTTTCGTATCATGGAAGCTAAAAGCACCAATATCCCCAATCGTGCCAAGTGGGCGACCTTTATAGCTAGACATTACACCTTGAGCTGCATCTTCAATCACATATAAGTGATGTTTCTTAGCGATACCCATAATGGTGTCCATTTCGCAAGCAACACCGGCATAATGAACCGGCACAATAGCGACTGTTTTCTCTGTAATGGCTTGCTCAATGAGTGTTTCGTCAATATTCATCGTATCGGGACGAATATCAACAAAAACGATTTTAGCCCCTCTCAGAACAAAAGCATTTGCCGTACTCACGAAAGTGTAGCTAGGCATGATCACCTCATCACCTGGCTTGACATCGATTAGAAGAGCAGCCAGCTCAAGCGCATGCGTACAAGACGGAGTTAACAGGCTTTTGGCACAGCCAAGATGATTCTGGAACCACTGATGGCATCTCTGAGTAAACTCACCATCACCAGAAAGAATCGGCTTTTTCATTACTTCCGTAATGTACTTATCTTCATTTCCGGTATAAGGCTTGCGGTTAAATTCGATCATTTTTCTTTCTTCAGTAAACTTTGTAAAGACGTGACAGTAGGCTTTTCTGATAGAAGAGTATAATTCTCCTTTATTTTATCCAAAGACCAACTCCACCATTTTAGATCTAGTAATAAACTAATGACGTCATCCGTAAATCGATACTTTATAATTTTTGCTGGTGACCCTGCGACAATTGCATAGGGAGGAACATCTTTCGTCACAACGGCATTAGCAGCAATGACCGCCCCATCACCAATTGTCACTCCACGCGTAATAACAGCGCCTGCAGCTACCCATACGTCATTTCCGACTGCGACTTTTTCAGAGAATCTGTCATACACAACTGGCTCATTACTTGGTCGAATATCATCAACGTTGTTATATAAGAATGAGTGCTGTGTCATTCTAGAGTAGTCATGATCTGCGCCACCAATGGAAACGTGCCAAGAGATAGAGCAAAACGCTGCAATATCTGCGCACATAACCACAGTTCCCATACCTGTGTAACTATGCCTGCCCAGTGTGCTGGAGTAAATATGATTGTTTCTGTCGATTCTTACATTATTGCCTAACTGTGAGTAATCAACTCGACTAAAATTCCCAACGATACATAAGTCGCCTAGTTTAGACGCTTGAACCCGAGCTCCTTGATAAATAGAACAAGAGTCTGGGACCGTACTGCTAGTTATCTGTTCTTTCATAGGGTATTAATAGTACTTTTTAACAATATCATTGATAGCAGTTTGAAAGCTAAATTCAGGCTTCCAAGAAAATTGTTTGTAAAACTTCGAAGAGTCCATCAAAGAATCTATAGCGATATTTTTTCGGTTCTCATCAATAGAGACTAACTGCTTTCTATCAAATGCAGTCGCTACCGACTCAGCTATTTCATCAATACTGACCTTGGTTCCTGTTCCGACATTAAAAATTCCATTTATGTTTCTAGATTGCAATGCTGAAGACAATGCGGAAACAACATCCAACACATAGATATATTCTCTGAAGAGCCCACAAACAGTTACTTTTAACTCTTTACCTTGACTAGCATGATCAAAGAAAGTTCGTAACATCCCCCCTTCGAACTCTAAATGAGACAGAACTTGAGCCAATCGCAACATTTTTATCTTCATATCATATTTAGAGTTGAAGTAAGTTGCCGAGGTTTCCGATACAGCTTTAGAAAGCGCATATTCTGTTTGAGGTGATCGCTCATCAGTCTCTATCCAAGGAGTAGGGGCATGGCCATAAACAGAACAAGATGATGTACATACTACGTTGCTCACTCCAGCCTCGTTCGCAGCCTTAAACACATGAGTATCCAGTTCTATATTTTCTAAATAGCAGTCACTAGAAACATATGGACGAATAGAAGCAAGGTGTAAAATAGCATCCGCATGAGAAAATATGTCCGCTAAAGAAGCTTGAGAATAGTCCGTCGATACCCATACAACGTTTTCGCAGCTGTGCGCAGGTACGACTTCATTTCTCGTCAATGCAGTGATGTCATATTCATCAGCGCAATGTTCAATAAAATGACGCCCAATTAATCCATTTGCACCTGTAACTACGACTCTCATGTTTACACCTTGAAATTACGCTTCGTTCAGAGGAAAAATGCAGTATCCACACTTCTCCATTTTTCCGTTCATCTCTTTAACTTGATCGCCAACCTTGTAGTACAACTCTTTGTGGATGTAGCTATCATGGTCTAATGGTAAAGAGAACTGCTCTTTAGGTGGTTGACAGAAAAACTCTAAACACATGTCATCAACCGGCCAACTTTCTGGGATGTTTATGTCCGCCCCCATAAGGTGTTGAATAGCAAGATCGAGTAAATTAACTCCACAAGCAAAACTTATCAGTCTCCACATATGGCAACCATCCAATCTGGGAGTAACTTCAATTAAATATGGAGCATCTTGCTCCATCTTTATTTGAAAATAAACAGGACCATTATTTATCTCGAGCACTTTTGTTGTTTCTTCAACCAGCTTTCTGACATTTTCTATAGCTTGAGTAGATAACGTTGAAGGCAATAAATGTTTATGGATGATGCCACCATCAAACATATCCCAAGATACTCGACCTGATGGAAGAAAGAACTTCAATTCACCATCAATGACATAAGCATTTACAGATATCTCTTCACCTTCAATCTTCTTCTCAACAATCACTTTTCCGGATTTAGAGTATGTGATTGCTTTTGCAAAAGAGGCTTTCAACTCTTGAAAATTATGGGCTGTAGACACCCCACGCTGCCCTTGACTATCGACGGGTTTTACAATCAACGGAAATGGAGGATCCACTTGTGTATCTTCGTCTTCCATTACAGTAAAAGGTACGGAACCAAAACAATGCTTAAGCTTTTCGCGAAATACATTTTTGTTGTTGCAACTTACAGCCGTCTCGTAAGAAACAAAATGAGGAAGATCTAACTCTTCACTTACATATGCCACCGTTGGCATTGCCACATCAGAACCGACAGAGTAGATGATTTCAATTTCATGCTCAGCACAGTAGTTTTTAACTTTCTCTTTATCGGTAATGTCAATTAAGCTGAAGTGGTCAACATAATCTAAGCCTCTGCCATCATTTGAGTAACTTAAGGCATGGACTTCATAGTTACGACTTTCATTGAGCAGCCTTAATACATCGACTTGCGCATTACCAATACCAAGAATTGCAATTTTTTTCATTTTATTTCACCAAGTTAGCTAAATATCTCATTCAAGTTTTTTATAAGGTTATCTTTTGAGTAATAGGCTTTGATTGCATTAGCATTTCTATTACTTTCTTCCTCAGAGAGCGCTAAGTTGAATTCATTAATATCTGATACTTTTGCACCAATATCAGTTAGAGTTTGATAAGAAGAAGTACTGTTTCTTAAATATACTTTTTTTCCTAATCCAAGTAAGACCCTAATATTACTCATTGCCTGTTGTCTGTTGTGGTTAAAAATAGCAATATCTACAGTAGACAACAAAGAGATATAGTCATCATACTTCATATAATCTAGAATAGGTTCAAATGAAGAACCAAACATTTTCGAACCAAGCTCTGTAATTTTATCAGCGTGCTTTTTACCACCATAACTCAATGGACAAATCACTTTTACCTTGTCATTAATATAAGGCTTAATGATATTAAACACTTCTTCATAATTGTTTGAAGGATCGGCTGAATTACCAACTAATATAGTTGTTTTATCGTCTTTTTTTTCAGGTACATCTACATCGTGGTACAAGCTTGCTGGATACATAAAATACGGTAAGTGTGGAGCCTTAGTGCCATACCATTTAACTGCATTTTCATAGTCACCCTTAATACTGGTAATGATATACCCCATATCTTTGATGACTTTTTTTCTAAAAAACTCTCGATATCTGCCTTTTCGCGTCAGTAAGTTTTCTTCTCTACGATAAAGGTCTCCTCCCCAAATAGCCCAATGACACTTAGGTAAAAGGAATCTAAACACCCAAAGTATTTGAACAACTTTGAACTTCACCAAACCATGAAGAATGATTTTTTTTGATTTACTGCCATGCTGAACCAGTTTCTTTAAGAACACTAGGTAGTCAAAAAAGTTATTTTCTTTTTTACTGTAACTATACACATTCGGATGTATCTTTATTGGAAACTTATGATGACTGCGAAATATAAAAAAAACATGCTCATCAAAATTTAGATTTTCTTCTACAAAATCTAAATAGTCGGCGGTGAATTTATCATCGTTCATGATATTGACAAATTTCATTACTACTTCACCAATGCTTTTAAATATTGACCATAAGAGTTTTTGTCTAGTTGGAGAGCTAATTTTAGAAGCTGCTCCTGACTAAGCCAACCGTTCTTAAATGCAATTTCTTCTAAACATGCAATTTTCAACCCCTGAACATTCTCAATGGTTTCAACAAAAGAAGAAGCTTCATGTAGGCTGGCGTGGGTGCCGGTATCTAACCAAGCAAAACCACGCCCGAGTAGTTTGACGTTTAACTTACCGCGCTCCAGATACATTTGATTCAGCGTAGAGATTTCCAATTCACCTCGCTCGGATGGCTGCACTTGCTTTACAAGCTCAACAACGTCGTTATCGTAAAAATATAATCCTGTAACCGCATAATTTGATTTCGGCAGTTTAGGCTTTTCTTCAATAGAAATCGCTCGCATGTTGTCGTCAAATTCCACAACACCAAAACGCTCTGGGTCTTTCACTTGATAACCAAATACCGTTGCTCCTTCTAAAGAGCTCGCAGCATTTTTAAGGATCGGAGTAAAACCTTGGCCATAAAAGATATTATCCCCCAACACTAAGCAAACAGAATCATCACCAATGAATTCTTCACCAATGATGAAAGCTTGTGCTAAACCTTCAGGCTTTTCTTGAACCGCATAAGTAAGGGAGATACCAAAATCAGAGCCATCCCCAAGTAAACGCTTAAAACCATCTTGGTCTTCTGGAGTCGTGATAATCAAAATATCTTTGATTCCAGACAGCATCAATACCGACAATGGGTAGTAAATCATTGGCTTGTCATAAACTGGAAGCAACTGTTTTGATACACCACGTGTAATTGGATAAAGGCGAGTCCCAGAACCACCTGCAAGTACAATACCTTTCATATCAAACCTTTTTAAATTAGTTACCGAGGCGTTCTAAGCTATAGGAGCCATCTAAAACACGCTGCCACCATTCTTTATTTGTTAGGTACCACTCCACCGTTTTACGCAAACCAGTTTCAAATGTCTCTTCTGGAACCCAATTAAGTTCACGTTCAATTTTAGAAGCATCGATAGCGTATCGAACATCATGTCCAGGTCGATCTTTTACATACGTGATTAAATCTTGGTAGCGAGCAATACCTTCAGGTTTACTTGGCACAAGCTCTTCGAGGATCGCGCAAATCGTTTTTACCACATCAATATTCGCTTTTTCGTTGTGGCCACCAATATTGTAGGTTTCACCAACGACCCCTTCAGTAACCACTTTATAAAGGGCTTTGGCATGGTCTTCTACGAACAGCCAATCACGAATTTGCATACCATCACCATACACTGGTAACAGTTTACCTTTTAAGGCATTTAAAATCATCAATGGGATCAGTTTTTCAGGAAAATGATACGGGCCATAATTGTTTGAACAGTTTGTTACGATGGTCGGAAAGCCATACGTCCTTAACCATGCGCGAACTAAGTGGTCACTTGAAGCCTTAGATGCGGAGTAAGGGGAAGAAGGCGCATAAGAAGTTCCCTCTGTGAACAAATCATCTGTTCCTTCCAGATCGCCATATACTTCATCCGTTGAAATATGATGGAAGCGAAATGCCGCTTTGCCATCTGTATCTAGCTGATTCCAATATGCGCGAGCAACTTCTAAAAGGGTGTAGGTACCAACGATATTAGTTTCAATAAAAGCGGCAGGGCCATCTATTGAGCGGTCGACATGAGATTCCGCTGCGAGGTGCATAACCGCATCAGGTTGATATTCTGTAAAAACGTGCTCTAGCTCGGAACGATCACAGATATCAACTTGCTCAAAAAAATAACGCTCGTTATTTGATATTTCACTAAGAGATTCGAGGTTACCAGCATAGGTCAGCTTGTCTAGGTTAATCACTGTGTCTTGAGTGTGATTAATTATATGGCGAACAACGGCAGAGCCGATAAAACCTGCGCCACCAGTAACTAGTATATTCATTTGAGTAATTTCCAACGTGAAGGTCAATCAGCTATTTATTTATGTTCTAATTGAGAATGTAAGTAAAATTGCACAACTACCTGCAAACATCGACCGAACACATAAACAGTGTTTTATTCTATAAACTTAATGGGGAGATTGTAGAGCAGTGAATATTTAGCGCAATGAGTTATTTTCGAATTGCTTCGAGTCACTTAAATATAACAAATGAAACTATTATCATACATTCAAAAAGCCCTCCCAACTATTTTGAGAGGACTTTTATTCCAATTACTTTCTAAATCGGCTGATATTTTCCAGCGCTTCCTGAACGTACTGGTAGTTCATCGTCTCATTATTTTTAGGACGGTTACTGCTGTCATAAACTTCAGATTGACCAGCACCATTAACCTCGACAATGGTATCGTCATAAATGATGCCATAAGCGCTGTAGCTCGATGACATCACCCAGTTACGCTCTACATCATCGCCAAGCAAATCTATGCCAGTCGAGTAGTCTTTAGTATCGCTAGTCACTCCCAGGTAGTTTTTCATCAGCGTTGGAACTACATCCTCATGAGACGTCATGCTGGCAACATTTTTAGACAGTTTCTGCTGATTAACGCCAGATCCCAACATGACAAAAGGCACATGAGTTTGTGCACGAGTAAAGTTACCATTGTGTCCCCAGAAATTTAGTTTGTTGTCATTCAGTTCCTGGCTATGGTCGCCAGTAATAATAACCACGGTATTCTCTAGGTCACCCGTTTCTTTCAGCTTATCTAAAACGCGTTTTACTTGTGTATCAACATAGCGTACTGAGGTTTTATAGCGATTAAAGAACTTTTCTTGGTCACTGTCATTATCCAGTTCAAGATAGTCTACGCGCGGGATCATTGGCTCATACTTAGGCTCAAAGTTTTCAGGGAAGTCATAACCATGCGGTGCATCATAGAATAAGAACGAGAATGCAGGCAGGTTTTCATCTCGATTGTCGTACCATTCTACCCAGTCATCGGTGAGTCGTTTATCACGAGCGGAAGGTGAATTGCCTTCTGATGTCACTCGCAAATTCGGGACGTTTGCAAAGACTGTCTGGTCAAACTCGGGGCTGGTTAATTTCGCTGCTGCGAACAAACCTAACTGGTAGTTCAATGCTTGCAATCTATCGACAAAGACTGGCGAACGGCTATTAGCTAAAAAGCCATGCCAATAAGTACCTGGCATACCATAAAACAAGCCGAAAATACCGGTGCGCGTCGCATTACCTGTCGCAATGTGGTTTTGGAAACTAACGCCCTCTTGAGCGTATTGCCACATATTCGGTGTATTATCGGCGTTAAACGTATCTGCGCGCCAAGAGTCTACGGTAATGAGCATGATATTCGCTGGTTGCTCAACGGCCTTGAATACAAGAGGGCTGAGGGGATAGTTTAAGTCACTCTTCGTATTGATAGTCATCGCCTTTTGCTGCTCGATGGCTTCTTTATCCAACCAACCATGTTTTTCCATAAATCGATTTGCAGTTGCAGGATAAAACAGAGGTAAATAGCGCTTGACCATAGTAACAGGCTGATATGCATATGCAGACGCCCAAATATGTATAACATTGGTTACCAGCAAAGCGACAAACGTCAGCAACACAAATTTACGACCTAATCGTAGTGCACGAATCGGCGCACCCGCTTCCAGCCAGCGAATCAACCACCATTGTCCCGCAATCAAGGCGACAACAGAACCAATCACGGTCAACCATGTGACGAGTGGAAAGCTCACAACTTGTCCTGAGAAAACCAGCTCAAGCACCACCGCATTAATGTGGAAGCGGTATTGAGCATAAACAATCGTATCAATAAATAAGACAGCTAACCCGGCAGAGGCAAGAAGAGCCTGAATAACGTTTCTTGCACCCTTAGGTAATGGCAAAGCGGGTACACTGATGATACCAACGACCAAAGCAAGCAGCGTCATCTGCCCCAAAGTACCAGCTAAGATAAAAGTAACGCCGAGTGCATCAGACGGAAACTCAGGTAAGAATGCGAAGTAACGACTGGCAATCGCTATCGCCAAAATTGCGTTGACCAGAATAAACCAGCCATGTGCATGTAGTTTTTGTTTAAAAGGCATTTTATGTCCTAGAGTGTAGCAAATTTGCACAGAAAATCGTCCGTGCTATTAAATTCTAAATATATTTATATCCGACAAGAAGGTGATTAAATGCCTCTTCTTGCCAGTGAATTGAACGCTTGTGAAGCTCTTTGCGAAACGAACGCAGCAATCGATCCAAGTTATTTCCTTGCCAGTCTGAACCAGCTTGTTGGTAACACTTGTCGAAATCAATCAGCCAAACCTTGTCGTTTTCATCGAGTAAAATATTATGAATATTCAAGTCAGTGTGGTTTACACCAACCTTGTGCATCTTGGCAATCTCTTGTCCAATTTGCTGATACATTTCTGCCGATAAGGACTGCTTTTGAAGAATACTAACTAAATCCTTCGCGTTTGGAATTCGCTCACTAAGTAAATCGGCCTGATAGGTTAAACCTGTTTTTACCGCTCTTGCCGCAATCGGCTTCGGTACGTGAACCCCCGCTTCCGTCAGCTTGAGTAAGAGCTGAAACTCTTGAACACTGCGCGTTTTGGCCCAACCAGAAAACCAGTAGTTATCTTTGACTAACTTGCCAAACAGACCACCTCGACGATAATGACGCAGAGCGGCTTGAATAGTATCAAGTTGAACAAACCAAGTCGTACCTCGTCCAGTCGCACTACCAACAATCGCGTCGTTGCTCCGCCAATATTCAATATCAAACAACGCTTTTTCGGGATCTGAAACTAATGATTCGTCATACCAGACTCGAGTATTGTTGTGCTGAAACAGTTTCATTATGTCCCTTAAAAGAAGAGGATCGTTAACCAAGTAAATCCGGCTAGCATTAACGCCACCATTACGGCTGCCGAGCCAATGTCTTTTGCTCTCCCGCTCAATTCATGTCTCTCAACGCCAATACGATCAACTACGGCTTCGATAGCTGAATTAAGTAACTCGACAATCAGCACCAATACGACACTTCCAAGCATCAAAACACGCTCTATAGCCGACAAATCCAACAAAAATACGATAATGCCAGCACAGACCAATAAGCCCACTTCTTGTCTGATGGCAGCTTCGTGTTTGAATGCCGCTTTTATCCCTTGAGCGGAATAAAAAGTCGCGTTGTAGATGCGTCTTAATCCTGTTTGACCAGGTTTCCCGGAAGTCGTTTCGCTACTTTTGTTCATGTCGCCCCATGATTGAATGTTCGCCTAAACCGTCACGCGACGTATTCTACATGGTTATGAGGTCAGTACCAATGTAGCGGAAATGGAAACAAGCTTTCTCTTTGACCTAAAAAATAAACCGGAACAGCATCTTTACTGTAAGACCTTTGGTAAACTTACGTTTAAGCTAACATAAACACTATTTTCTGCTTTAGGGTTCATAATGAAGATTGCACTGATTCACATGCGTCACGCTAAGGTTGGCGGTACAGAACTGTTCTTAAATCAATTGTCCAAATACCTTTGTGAACAAGGTGAAGATGTCACCATTATTTGCCGTTCCCACGAAGAGCCAAGTCACCCCAAAATTAAGTTTGTCACACTAAAACCTATAAGCATAGGTAAAGCTCATAGGGCTTACCGTTTCGCGAAAGCGGTCGAAGAACACGTCAATGAAAATGACTATGACATTGTTTATGCGCTGGGGAAAACCTGGACGCACGACCTGATTCGCGTGGGCGGCGGCACACGCAAACATATTGTTGACCTGAGAAAAGATAAGAAACCAACACCAAGAGATCGAGTCTCGATGTATATCGAGCGTAAAGCATTATCGTCTGACGATAACCTGTTCGTGGTATCGAACTCGCATAAAAGTAGCATAGAAATCATGGAAGACTACGGAGTCTCCCCGGATAAAATCGCCACGATTCATAATGCAGTTGATCTTAACCGTTTCTCACGTGAAAACTGCTCCGCACAAGCAGCTGAGCTAAAACAAAAGCTGCAGATTGATGATAAACATCCTATCTTTCTATTTCTTGGATCGGGTTACCACCGCAAAGGATTGGAGCCGACACTCAAGGCATTTAGTTTACTTAACGAGGAGGCGAGCTTGGTCATTGTGGGTAATGAACAGCACCCTCAAAAATACAAAGATCTCGCTAAAGAGCTTGGCATTGAGAATAAATGTTACTTCTTAGGTAAACAAAGTAACCCTGAAGTCTTCTTTAGCATGGCCTCTTGTTATGTTTTCCCAACTAAATACGAGCCATTCGGCTTTACTGCTATTGAAGCATTGTCAAGTGGCTGTCCGGTGATTACAACCGTCGACTGCGGTGCAAAAGAGGTTATGAACGACAAAGTTAGCTCGATTCTTGAATCTGATTTTTCGATTGAAAAGCTCGCGCAAGAAATGAGACATTGGGCAAACAAAGCAAGAGCTGACGAATTCCGAGAAGCTTGCCGTGAGTCAGTCGCACCACTGGACGTGAATAATATCATGGAAGAGAACTATCAACTGATCAAGCAAGCATGGAAAAAGAAACAGCAAAAATAATATAACCTACGCAATTCGATAAAATTCAAAAGGCTCCGCACAACTGGTCGGGAGCCTTTTAACATATAAAGTTACACTTAGATTCCATCGAATCCCCGATTAGCCTGAGCACAACTAAGTAGTTTCTAATACCTGAGTCTGCCGATTCAATTCCATCAAAGATAAGCTACTCACCCTTTCAACAGATATAGATTCTATAGACTTGCTGCACTCAGATGGAAACACACACCAAGAATGTTCAGTACTGTGGTACCACTCTGGTAATACGAAATAAGGCGCTTTTGCCGAATTTTTGCAAAACTCCCAGCCCCAAATCATCACCATCGGCACTTTCATCATCTGGAAGATATGACACGGGCCACAATCGTTCGACAACGTTAGTGCAGACTCATTGGCAATATCAACTAATCCAGAAATAGAGGGAGAGTGCTTTATTTCATAAGGGATGTCTTGCAATAAGTTATCTACAATTGCTGACTTTGAGCTTTCTTGAGGCCCAAGAATGACATTCACTTTTTCAATCGTGTCTGACTTAAGATAGATCTCTTTCGCTGCTTCACAGTACTTTTCAATTGGCCAGACTTTAAAAGCACCAGCGCCACCAGCAGGTACCAAAGTTAACGCCCTTTTCTTTGCATCTTGCCCAGCTTCTGAGCCCAGCATATTTATGATGGTGGTATCGTATTTTGTACCAAACGCAACATTAGCTAAATCTAGATTGTTTTTTGCGATGTACTGTCGACCTTTTGGTGCGAATAAATGCTTGCTGTATAAACCGCATTTATCCAAAAACTTGGAGTTACTAAACGCATATTTTTCTTTTGTTTTTGCGAGTACTAGTGCCGTATGGACACGCTCTGAACCAGAGTAGATGTTGAAAACTTTATCAAATTTATTCGAATTGATACTCGATACTATTTTGAGAATATTCCAGCCTTTGTAGTTGATGATGTTGTCCGCTAGTCCATTACAAACAAGAAGCTGACTACTTTTAGCCTTGGTATAAATGGTAATATTTGCGTCTGCTATTTCTTTTTTTATGGCGCAAAGCAATGGAATTTGCGTTGTGATGTTGCCAAATTGTGCTCTGTGTGGAACAAATACCGCCACGTTTGTCATTAATATATCCACCAATTACGATAAGTATCAGTCACTTTCCTTACTACCAATGCCAAAATATGACTCTTGACTCATAAGGCTCAGTAATATTTAAGTTTTTTCTTCAAATCAATACAAAAAAATTATATCAAAATCTGACCTATTTTTTACAATTAGCGTTCCATTCTGTGGTCGTGAAACCAAAAATTCATCCTAGTTCAAACTTTTGGCGTAAGCCTATATTTAGATCAATCAAAATGAATAAAGACTTCGCTCTATTATCAACAGTTGGACCACTAAAAATTAAAATTGTTGCATACTCGTTCTTGGATCCTGACTCGCCGATTCACACAACTCAGGGTGATTTGGGTATACATTCTGTTGATGCAACTGCATAATTCAAAGATAAATAACAACCCTCTTATGAGTCATGAGCCTTTTTAATAAACCACCACAGAAAATTTGTATCCTACGACTCTCAGCGATTGGCGACGTGTGTAATACCATCGCTGTTGTACAAGCGATTCAAAAGCACTGGCCTACAACAGAGATCACGTGGATTACTGGTGCCCTAGAGGCTGAACTGCTTAAGTCGATTCCAAATATCAATGTAGTGGTGTTTAACAAAAAGAATGGCTTTTCCGAATATCTAAGAGTTTGGAAACTTCTTAAAGGTACTCGTTTTGATGCATTACTTCATATGCAATACGCCATCAGAGCGAGCGTTCTGACGATAGGAATCAAAGCCAAATACAAACTTGGATTTGATGCGAAGAGAAGCCAAGACGGGCAACGCTTGTTCACGAACGTTAAGGTTCCCTCTCCTGAATCCAATCATGTTTTAGATGGTTTACGCCAATTTGCGATTACGCTTGGTGTGCCTGAATTCACCCTATCATGGTCGCTAGAATATAATGATGATGCACGGAGCTGGGCGACGAAGAATCTATCCAACGAAAAAACAAACTTAGTCATTGTTCCTGGTGCGAGTAAGGCTTACAAGAATTGGACCGCTGCGGGATATGCTGATGTGATTCATCATGCTATGGCGAATAATCTTAATGTCATTCTTGCCGGAAGCCCTGCGCAAGTTGAAAAAGACCTTGGCCGAGACATTGAACAAGCACTGGATACGCCTGTCACCAATCTTATTGGTCAAAGTTCTCTGCAGCAAATGCTGGCGTTACTCGATAAAGCGGATGTTGTCATAGCGCCAGACACAGGGCCAACTCATATGGCCAATGCCATGGGTACACCGGTTATTGGTCTTTATGCGCATCATAATCCAGAACGCACTGGGCCTTACAATTATCGTCCGTACGTCGTTTCTGCTTACACTGAAGCGCTTTGGTCGGAAACCAAAAAACTGCCTTCTCAGGTTGACTGGCGTACCAGAGTTCAAGATGAAAAAGCGATGGAGAGAATTACCAGCGAGTCTGTCATCGCAATGTTGGAAAAGGTGCTAACTAACCTTCAGAGCGAAAAGGTCAAAGCATGAATATCTGCCACGTGAATTTAGCGTCGGGATACCACGGTGGTGAAAACCAGACGCTTCAGCTTATCAAACAACAAGTTAACTTAGGCTATGACCTCACTGTTGTCGCGAACCCTAAATGCCCTTTCGCTGATGCAGTCCACCAACTGGACGTAAAACTGGTGCTCGCGACGCACTTTACTAAAGCTCACTCAAAGTCAGTTACCAAAAATTGCACATTAATTCATGTGCATGAAGGCAGAGCGATTTACTGGGCCTTGATTCAACACATGTTGTATGGCACGCCATATATTGTCACTCGCCGTATAGACAACGCTTTAAAAAAGAAATGGTTAGCAAATCTAGCCTATTCCAAAGCAGCAGCAGTGGTCGGCTTAAGCACCGAGATTGTTCAGCGTGTTAATGATGCCTACCCAGCGTTACAAACACAAAAAATCCCGAGTTCTCCTGTCCAATATCCTATTGACGAGAAAACAGTTAAATCGATTAAACAAAGATTTGCAGGCAAATTTTTAATCATTCAAGCTGCGAATATGCTGAAACATAAAGGGTTTGATGTCACCATCGCGGCGGCCAAAAAACTCGGAGAGTCAGGCCTACCAATACAGTTCTGTTTACTCGGTGATGGTCCAGAGAGACCAGCTCTTGAGCAACAAGCTAGCGGACTTAATAACGTTAGCTTTGAAGGTAAACAAACGAATATGGGTGACTGGTTTAGTGCCGCCGATCTGCAAATTCACCCGTCATACACAGAAGGACTGGGCTCAGTGATCTTAGAAGGGATGTCTGCGGGCTTACCTGTGATTGGTGCGAACACAGGCGGAATCCCGGATATTATTGAACATGACTACAACGGTTTTTTAATCGAGCCCGGAAACGGCGATGCATTAACCGATGCAATCGTGAAACTCTATGAAGACCAACAAAAACGAGCCAGCTTCATACAAAATGGGGTTAAAAAGCTCGAAAAGTTCGATATTAGTTATACTTCCCAGCAGTACCTTGAGCTTTATAAGAAAATAGAAAAATGAAAAGAGTAATCTACCCAGGCACCTTTGATCCAATCACCAATGGCCATCTCGACCTGATCGAACGTGCGGCTGATATGTTTGATGAAGTTATTGTCGCGGTCGCCGAAAGTCCAAGTAAAAACACCATGTTTACACTAGAAGAGCGAGTCAGCTTTGTAAAAGATGTCACCGCACATCTAGACAATGTTACTGCCCAAGGCTTTTCCGGACTCATGGTGGATTTTGCACGCGATGTTAATGCAAATGTGCTGATACGCGGCCTGAGAACCACAGTAGACTTTGAATACGAATTCGGTTTAACCAATATGTATCGACGTTTATTGCCTGGCTTAGAGAGTGTGTTTCTCACTCCGGCCGAAGAGTACGCATTTATCTCATCGACAATCGTCCGCGAAGTAGCTATTCATGGTGGAGACGTCAGTGCATTCGTGCCAAAAATAGTGGCGGACGCGATGCACAACAAAAAACGCAATTAATGAACAAGCCTGACTTAGCCATGCTAGACTACTTCAGGCTTCAGCTTCTCCGCAATCCATTTATTTTAAAGCACTTCTAGCGAAAAGTTTTACGTCTGACACTCATCACAGAAGAACGTATTACGCTGACCAATCTTCAACTCTTTAAGCGGCTCTCCGCATTCAGGGCAAGGTTCTCTTGCTTTTCCATAAACCAGCAGTTCCTGGGCAAAGTATCCAGGTTTACCGTCTGCTTGTGCAAAATCCTTGAGCGTAGTACCACCTTGATTTATCGCGATTTCTAGCGTGATTTTGATATTGGTAACCAGTAACTTCCACTCTTCTGCCGTCACTTGACCCGTAGGTCTGGCTGGATGGATCCGAGATTTAAACAGGGATTCATTCGCGTAGATATTACCAACGCCGACCACGACTTTGTTGTCCATAATGAACTGTTTTACAGCAACACGCTTGCCTTGCGCTTTTTCTGCCACATATTCAGCATTGAATTCGTCAGTTAACGGCTCTGGTCCCATATGATCAAGTACGGTGTGAGACTCACCCGGCGCGCACCATAACCACGCTCCAAATCGACGCGGGTCGTTGTAGCGCAGTACTTTGCCATTAGTCAGCTTCAGATCCACATGATCATGTTTAGCCGGTGGAAAATCAGCATCAAGCACACGTAGCGAGCCTGACATACCCAGATGAACAATCGCGGTTCCCTTATCCGTCTCAATCAACAGGTACTTGGCACGGCGGCAGATTGCACGAATTACTTGCCCTTCAAGCTGCTTCAGTTCCTGAGGGATATCCCAGCGTAGTTTGGGGGTACGAAATACAAGCGCCTGGATCGTTTGATCAAGAATATGCGGCGTGATTCCCATACGGCTGACTTCGACTTCAGGTAATTCAGGCATTGTTGGCTCCGTTCAACTGTCTATTCTTATTAATCTGCTCGGCTAGCATAATCGAATATACGTGGATAAATACAGGGATGATTCAAGCAGTCATATTACTTAGGAAGGAGGTAACCATCATCCACTGAAATCGCAATCCATTTATCTTGCCAGTTATTGAACAGCCAAAAATCGCTTAAGCGGTAGAAGGTGATACGCTGTGGTTCATCAAGATCCTGATACCAGACTTCTACCGTTTCAGGTACCGCTAGGTTAGGTTTTAAATGGTCGTACTGTTCTGAGGTAAGCTCGGTCCCTTCCAATGATTGCCAGCGTGATACAAGCTCACTGATCGGTGCATCAACTTTGATGTTGGATTGCCACCGTCCATCATGCAGCT
>ERZ1673961.87-NODE-87-length-45823-cov-7.372553_pt1 | contig 45823 bp, 35 predicted proteins | sample MGYA00580189_ERZ1673961 | MGnify/ENA primary metagenome ERZ1673961 (study PRJEB41334, sample SAMN05608105) | rock metagenome | biome: terrestrial subsurface; feature: shale formation; material: shale | place: USA: Pennsylvania ... | reverse complement strand
GCATACTCACAGAGTTATCCACAAACACACTATATGGGGTTATTTTTTATTCTGGCAACACAATATATTGTGGCGTATTTAACGAGAAGCACCAGTCGAAAACATTGATTTTGATCAACAAAAACTGGGTAGCGGATAAGAAGAAATCGATCTTATTGCGGATGCCCTTTATTAAAAAGAAATCAATGAAAATTGCAAAATTGGTACGTAATACACTTGCTTTTTTTAGAGGTCTTATAGGATAAAGGTTACAAAGGGACACGCACTAAAACGGGAGTGAAATAAGCCAATATGCGATCACTTTTTGCTACAGCCATGTTAGTTTTTTGTTCCGCCTCATTTGCTCAAAATTCAATCAATCTAACCAGTTGGAATATTGAATGGCTAGCAATGAACGGTGGAAAAGTATCAAGAACCGAGAACGATTTTGCCAAACTCAATCAATATGTGGGTAACTCGCAACCTGATGTATTAGCATTTCAAGAAGTCGATAGTGAAGCCGCGATTAGGAAAGTCGTGGGAAATGGCTACGATATTTACTTTTCGGATAGAGCTCGGTCCGGCAATAAACATTTGCAGTTCTCAGACACAAACCAGTACACAGGGTTTGCCGTGCGTAAAGGAATCCCGGTATCGGATCCCTCCGATTTTTCAATCACTCGAGGCAATAGCAAGTTACGCTTTGCGAGCTATATTGTTCTAAATCCGAATAAGCGTGATGAAATTCACCTGCTTTCAGTTCACCTAAAGGCCGGATGCAGTGGCGCTAACAAAAACAGTCGCGAATGCAAGACGCTCAAACAGCAAGGCGAAGCTCTGGCAAAGTGGATAACGGCGCGTGAAAAGAGCCAAGAAAAGTACGCCATTTTAGGTGATTTTAACCACAACTTGGCTTATCAAGGTGACTGGTTGTGGTCGACAATGACTTCAAATACCAGCGCTAAATTAGTCACAAAAGATACTCAAGCAGAATGTAAAGTGCGTTCGAATCGTAACCCGAATAAAACGCATCAGTTCCGGTCTATCATTGACCATATCATTGTCAGCGATAGTCTAGGATCGCAACCTGCCAAACAGGTGTTATTTAAGTCTCAAGATGTTCTGGATTACCATCTAAGTGATCATTGTCCAATCAGTACGCAAGTGCGACTCTCTGCAAATTAGTCAGCTAAAAAAACGCCCAGCAAAAATGCTGGGCGTTTTAGTTATAACAAAAATTACAGCTGTCTCGGATTGAGAATGACGACATCGCCTTGCTTCAATCCTGTCCTTACTCTGTCCAACTCGCCCAACTGAATTAAACGCGTTTCGACTTCACCACCGTCTTGCAACACCTTGACATAATCCAACTGGCCAACTTGATATACGGCGTCTTTCGGTATTCTTAGAACCACGTCGTCCGTTAAGGTCAGCGCAACCTTTGCAAAGGTACCTGGGTACACAGAGGTCGGAGATTCAAATTGCAATTTGACTGTGTAACTGCGTGAATTCGCATCAGCAGACGGTGTCACTTCTTTGATAGTCGCCGAAGCCGTCACATCATAAGAAGGAAATACGGCTTCCACGTGCTTGTCGTAGTTCACGTAAGGCATGACTGACTCTGCAAAGTTAACTTCTATTTCGAGCGAGTCAGGATTGTACATCGAGAGCAAAAGTGACCCGGGTGTGGCGGTATCCCCTTTATTGATCGGCTTCTGCGTAATCAAACCGTCGAATGGCGCAGTAATAATACTGTACCCGAAGGTCGTCTCAGCTTCAGAGACGGCAGCCTGAGAGCGGTTGAAGTTGGCTTGTGCGGTTTGCAATGTACTTTCTGCCTGGTCGTACTGCGACTGTGGTATCAGTTTTCTGTTTAACAGAGTCCTAACGCGTGAGAACTCTTTGCGAGCGGCGTTAAGCTGCGCTTGTGCAGAAGACAACGCCTGCTCGCTCTGACGAACTCGTGCGTCTAAGTCATCACTTTCTAAGCGCGCTAATACGTCTCCCTGTTTAACTCTGTCACCTACTTTAACCAACACTTCAACAACTGAGGCGGTCAATCGTGCGGCAATATCAGCTTGCTGATCTGCGACAACGACGCCCGGAAACTCGCGAACAACAGGCTCACTGGTCAGTATCATCTCGTGCGTTTGTACAGAGTTAACATCAATCACGTTGGTTTTCGCAGAATGCTCAGTGGGTAACTTTTCGGAGAAAAAACCAGCCATATAAAGAAAAAGAAGCGCGAGCAAGATAATTAAAATAATGCCCAGCAATTTGTTATCTAATTTCATTGTTCTTCCTCCATCTGAGGCAATCCATGTCCTTTGGTATTCTGGTATGCGAGGTTATATACCACCGGAACAACAAGCAAAGTAAACACTGTTGAGGCCGTAATCCCGAATATGATTGCCCAGGCGAGGCCATTGAAAATCGGGTCGAGCGTAATAACGATGTTACCCAACAACGTGGTTCCCGCCGTTAACAGTATCGGTCTCATACGAACCACACCAGATTCGATTAGTGCGTCGTGCAAACTGCTGCCAGATTCGAGAGATTGCTGAATAAACTCAATAAGCACTAATGAATTCCGCACAACAATACCGGCTAGTGCGATCATCCCAATCATCGCCGTGGCTGTAAATAACGCAGGATTTGGGTAGTTACCAATGTCATTGCTTAAGACATTTAATATCCAGAATCCCGGCATAATACCGATAACCGTCAATGGAATAGCCAGCATTATGATCCCAGAAACCGCAGGTAAACCAGTCTGAATCAACATAACCACGAATACGCCCAGTAACGCTGCACCATAAGCAATGCCAAGGTCGCGGAATACATCCACCGTAATTTTCCATTCACCTTCTCCACTCCATACGACATTAATGTTCTCTGGAACGCTCCAGGCAACACCAGCACCGTTGTTTAAGTATGTGCGATCCTGCCAATTAACATGTGCGTCACTGGAATGATCAATATCTTGATCCGCGATGACATCTGCGATGATCTCACCAGGCACACGCCCGACGACTTCGGCATACACATAAACTACAGGATTAAGGTTTTTATGGAATATCGGTTTATCCGCTGGACGTTTAACAAATTGACCAATTTCTGAGAGCTGAACAACGGGTTGCGGAGCATCCACCACCGCGCCGCCCATTTCCACTTTTGCAATCCCAGGTCTTCCACGAACATACAGTTGTTCTAATCGGTTTAAATCGTCTCTGTCTCCACGACGAAGTTGAACTTCAATCGGCAAAGGATTTAATTCCCGACCATCAGCAATGTGACCAAGAGTTTTAGCATTCGCCGCCGTAATTAGCGTGTTATTCACCTCAGCGACAGACACACCGGATAGCGCAGCTTTCTCCTGATCGACCACAAACTGCCACGTTTCTAAGTCACCCTGAACGCTCGTATCTACCTCTGATACTAACTGCTCTTTACGTAGGCGATCCGCTACTTTCTCCGCCTGTACCATCAACTCGTCATAAGAAGTAGTTTCGTCGCCATAAACTTCAGCCGTAATAGTCGCGATAACCGGAGGACCTGGCGGTACCTCTACTAATTGAATGTCTGCGTTAAAGCGTTTCGCTATTTGTTCTAAATCACTTCGCAGACGAGTAACAATTTCATGTGACTGCATAGAACGATGTTTATTCGGCGCTAATACAATGCGCAGTTCACCTTGGTATGGCTCGCTGCGCATAAAGTAATGGCGAACCATGCCGTTAAAATCCATTGGTGAAGCCGTCCCTGCAAAACCAGACACGCTGGTTACTTCAGGCACCGTCATCAGATAGTCAGAAAAACTGGATAGCGCATTGGAAGTATCTACAAAACTTGACGTTTCTGGCATGTTTAACACAAGCTGGAATTCGTTTTTGTTGTCGTATGGAAGAAGTTTGAGTGGCACCAAACGTAATGCAGGCAACAACGCAGCGAGTGCAAACAAAAATGCAACTAATCCAAGGAAAGCCCAGGCTTTTTTACGGCTTTCCAATAACGGGATTAATACTCCACGGTATAAACGATACATGGTTGACGATTGGATATCGTAATGACCGCTGTCCTGAGCGCCAGTAAGTATTTTCTTCGCAAGCCAAGGCGTGATCATAAACGCCACAACCGTACTGAACATCACACTGATCGGTACGTTGAAGGCGAGCGGCGCCATGTACGGCCCCATCATTCCTGTGATAAAAAACATTGGCGTGAACACAATAACAATCGCCACGGTAGACATTAATAGCGCGCTACGAATTTCAGCCATGGCCAAAACAATTGCTTTAGTGCGGGTCAAATCCTTACGCTTTAAGTAACGCTCAATGTTATCGATACTGGCGATAGGATCATCAACGATCAAACCGAGCGCTAAGATCAATGCAAACAGCGTAACCCGATTGATGGAGTAACCAAAAAGTAAGTCCATCCCCAGCGCAGCACCATAACTGATCGGAATTGCGATCCCAACAACCAGTGCACTTCGCCAATCTAGGAATAAGCCAACGAATACCACAACGGTTAAAATTGATATACCAAGGCTGGAAACCAAGTTGTTCACTTTTGCGTTTGCGGTTTCACCGTAGTCGCGAATGATGGCGACCTGAACTTGAGGTGGGAACTGATCAGATTCAAGCTGAGCTAATTTATCATTTACTGCTTGAGCGACGTGAACCGCATTGGAACCTTTTTGCTTAGCGACCGAGATAAAGACAGCAGGTAGCGCTTGGCCGCTATTTTTATCTCTATACCAGGTATCGGATGTGGCCTCTCCCGGACCATCATAAATTCTCGCCACGTCTTTTAAGTAAACAGGCTTGCCATTTAGCACCGCGATGACGAGATTCCCAACGTCCTTTGAGCTGGTAAGAAATTGTCCGGATTCTAAAGTGAAATTGCGGCCATTAACCCGAATATTTTCACCCTGCGTTTTCGCATTACTGTATTGGATGGCTTGCTCAAGATCGTCAATTGTGACTTTAAAATTCGCCATTGCGACGGTATCAAGTTCAATCTGGACTTTTCTAGGTTCTCCGCCAATAACCTCGACTTTGTTGGTAGCATCAAGTGATTTAATGCCCAAAGTCGCTTGATCCGCGATTCTTCTAAGTTGATGACGATCGAGCGTCGAAGGGTCCGTCGAATAAAGCGCTGCAACGACGATAGGCACGTCATCGATTTCGACTGGCTTGACTAACCAACTGGCTACAGACGATGGGACTTTATCTTGATTGGAGTAAAGTTTGTTGTAGAGCTTAACTAACGCGTCTTCGCGATTTTCACCTACATAAAAGCGAACAATGACTTGCGCGGCCCCTTCCATCGACGAGGAATAAACGTATTCCACACCATCGATCTGGCTGACAAGTTTCTCTAACGGTTCGGTGATTTGATTTTCGACTTGTGAAGCACTCAAGCCCGGCGCGGATACCAAAACATCGGCCATGGGTACCACTATCTGAGGATCTTCTTCTTTTGGCGTGAGCCACAACGCCGCCGCGCCGACCATAAAGGCCAGTAGGATCATGATCGGAGGGAAAAAGCTGTTCATTACAGACTGAACAAAGCTTCGCTCTTTATTTCCGGGCATCCTTTTCCCTCCAATTTAGATTACATAATTTATGCTTTGGCTGTTTTCATCTTCTCTTCGCGAGCATTGATGACCAATTTCGCAAACATTGAGCCTGCCAGCATCGCAACAAAGAACAAAACAATACTGACGTTACCTAATGCCAAACTCGCCACGGCAGGACCAGGACAAATGCCAGCCAATCCCCAGCCTAGGCCGAAAATCGCAGCTCCAGACAACAATCGAGCATCGATCTTTGTGTTTGTCGGGGTACACATTTCTGCACCACTAACTGATTGTTTTCTCGGCTTGATAAGTAAAAAATAGCTTGGCATAAACACTGCCAGTGCGCCGCCCATCACAAAAGCTAAACTTGGATCCCAGTTTCCTGAAATATCCAAAAATCCAACAACTTTCGCGGGATCGATCATCCCAGAAACAGCCATACCCATGCCAAATAGCACACCGCTTACCAGAGCAGTGATTCGAAAAATAGTGTTGTTCATGGAATCTCTCTTATATAAGGGTCTGTTAACCTTTCGAGGTTAAATTTTGTTCGCGATAAAAGCGTTTTAATCGCGGCGAGAGGTTTGTAGCCTAGTCATTCTAAGCAAAGTACCTCTCAACAAAGAGTAAAACGCTTTTAGCCGAACCCTTCGGGCAGCGTTTGTGGAGCCTTTCTACAGCGTTATCGGCTTTTCAGGTAGTAGAACTACACTTCAAATCCTCTGCCTTGTATAAAGGCCCCACAAACGCTGCAAAAATCAGCTCTAAAGGTCAACAGACCCTAAGTGAAGTCGAACAAAAACGGTCAAGCCAGCAACAGCCATAAATACGCATGTTGCAACGATAGAGCGCTTAGACAAACGCCCAATGCCACAAATGCCATGACCGCTGGTACATCCGTTACCTAGTCTGGTTCCAATACCAACAAGTAAACCCGCCGCTAATACCAAACCCATTGAAAGATTTGCTGTACTTGGTACTGCCACGCCGAGTAATAAAACACTCACAAAGCCACCGACAATCATGCCAACTGCAAACAGAAGTCGCCATGAATAATCCCCTTTCTTCGGTGACATAATGCCATTCATAATTCCACTGATACCGGCAACCTTGCCGTTAACCAACAACAAAACCGTGGCAGAAACTCCCAATAAAATGCCACCAAACAACGATTCCCATGGAATAACGTCTAACATTACTTACCTCTATAGATTTTCATTTAATTTATTGATTTTAGATTATTAACCACCGAAAAAGCGTTTAACGACTTAACTACAAAAAACGCCATGCAGTGCTTTAATTAATGACTCAACTCTCGGTTCAGCTAACGAGTAGAACACCTGCTGTGATGATTTCCGAGCGCTGATTAAATTGTGTTTGCGCAACACCGTTAAGTGTTGTGAAAAGGCGGATTGACTCAAAAAGGAGTGTTTTTGTAACTCCCCTACACCAACCTCTCCTTGGGTCAATTGGCACAACACCATCAACCTTTCCGGGTGCGCCATTACTTTAAGTAGATCTGCGGCTTCAACTGCGCTGCCTTTCATCGCCGCTATGTCCATTGCTGTATCGCTCATGACTCACCTCTACATTAAAAACTAAATTAGATATTACTAAATAATAATGTTTAGTCAACACTAAATTAGCTTTTGTGAATTTAGTTAAATTAACATTAGACAATTCTAATTTAGGTGTTTATAGTGAGCATATTAAAGGATGGCTGTTTCAGTTAAACAGTTCTAAGGAGAAGAGTTATGACGTTAGAAAATGCTGTAAGAGTATTTGCCGGCACTATGATTTTAGTTTCGGTTTTACTCACCGTATTCGTTCACAGTAACTTCATTTGGTTTACTGTGTTTATTGGCGCTAACCTAATTCAGAGTGCGTATACCGGAATTTGTCCTGCCGCTTACTTTTTAAAGAAATTTGGTTTTAGATAACCTAGATGTTTCGAGCTGGCTCTACAATGTAAGTCAGCTCATCCTCAAGCTTGGAGTTAATAATGACTAAGATTTTAATCGTCGGTGGTGTCGCTGGTGGCGCATCTGCAGCAGCGCGTGCTCGTCGTCTGAGTGAAGACGCAGAAATTATCATGTTTGAGCGCGGTCCATTCGTGTCTTTTGCAAACTGTGGCCTGCCATACCACATTGGTGGCGATATCCAAGAACGCAGTAAGCTCTTACTACAAACGCCAGAAAGCTTCCTAGCGCGCTTCAATGTCGATGTTCGCGTGATGAATGAGGTAGTCTCGGTAAACCGTCAGGATAAAACCATCGTGGTTAAGAACCTAATTGATGGTTCCGAATACGAAGAATCGTACGACTTCTTGCTGCTTAGCCCAGGCGCAGGGCCTATCGTTCCACCAATTCCTGGCCTTGATAATCATCTCACTCACTCGCTGCGTAATATTCCAGATATGGATCGCATTATTGAAACGATCCAAATGAACAAACCAGAACATGCGACTGTTGTAGGCGGCGGCTTCATCGGTTTAGAGATGATGGAAGCGTTCCATCAGCTAGGTATCAAAACTTCTCTGATTGAAATGGCTGACCAAGTCATGACGCCCGTTGACCGTGAAATGGCGGGATTTGCTCACGCTGAAATTCGAGATAAAGGCATCGATCTGAAACTTGGCGTGGCACTTGAGTCTGTTCAGTTCGTACCTAACGAACATGTTGCCAGCTTTGACTCCGGTGAAAGTGAAAAGCACCAACACTTAGAAGGCGAACTGGAATTAACACTTAATAATGGTGAGAAGTTAACGACTGATATTCTCATCATGGCGATTGGTGTTCGTCCTGAGACCAAGCTTGCCCAAGAAGCTGGCTTAGAAATCGGTGCCCTAGGTGGTATCTCTACCAATGAATACATGCAAACCAGCGATCCTTCAATTTACGCGGTTGGTGATGCAGTAGAAGAAAAAGATTTTGTCACTGGCGAACCAACATTGGTACCGCTAGCTGGCCCTGCAAACCGTCAAGGCCGCATGGCTGCAGATAACATGTTAGGTCGCAGTGAAACCTATCAAGGTACACAAGGCACGGCGATTTGTAAGATCTTTGACTTAGCTGTTGCTTCAACCGGTAAAAATGAGAAACAACTGAAACGTGCGGGTATTGATTACGACAAAGTGTACGTTCATACCGCAAGCCACGCGAGCTACTACCCTGGCGCAGAAGTGGTGTCGTTCAAAATGCTGTTCGATCCAAAATCAGGCAAAATTTTAGGTGCTCAAGCCGTAGGTAAAGATGGTATTGATAAGCGTATCGACGTGATGGCAGTGGCTCAGCGCGCTGGCATGACGGTTGAACAGTTACAGCACTTAGAACTGACCTACGCGCCACCTTACGGCAGCGCGAAAGACGTAATTAACCAAGCAGCATTTGTTGCCAATAACATCATCAAAGGTGATGCAACCGCGATTCATTACGATGAGATGGATTCACTGACTGATGACCAAGTGTTACTTGATGTACGTAACCCGGGTGAGCTTGAGAGTGTTGGTTTTATTAAAGATGCTATCAACATTCCTGTCGATCAATTACGTCACCGTATGGACGAGCTACCAAAAGACAAAGAAATTGTGATTTACTGCCAAGTTGGTCTGCGTGGTAACGTTGCGTACCGTCAGCTCGTCAACAATGGCTTTAAAGCACGTAACCTGATTGGTGGTTACCGCACTTACAAGTTCGCTAAAGCTTAATTGACGCGTCAATAGCGAGTACGAGTAAGTAAAAAAACAAACGGCTGATAGTGATTGTCAGCCGTTTTTCTTATCCCGAATTTTGTAGTGCTATGTTAGCTATCTATTCTGTTTCAATAAGCGCTATCTCATCTGATGTGGATTTCTCCAACTTAATCGCAATGAACTTAGAAGTTGGCGTAAAGGTTCTATCCCCATAGCTATCCAGCGGTACCAATGGGTTAGTTTCTGGATAATATGCGGCAGCCTGACCAGCAGGAACATCATACGCAACCAGCGTGAATCCGCTCACTCTCCGCTCTACGCCATCTTCCCACAATGACACCATGTCCACTTTGTCGCCTGATTCAAAACCAAGCTTTTTGATGTCCGCTTCATTGATGAACAAGACTTCTCGCATCCCAAAAACGCCGCGATAGCGGTCATTTAAACCATATAGAGTCGTGTTGTATTGATCGTGCGAGCGCATGGTTTGCAGAATAAGATCAGGCTTCTGACCTTTTTCTAATAGAGCTTCACTGATCAACTGTTTTGGTAGTTCGCTGTCGCTGAACTGGGCTTTGCCACTCGCCGTCTTCCATCTGCGCTCAGCGGCTGGGTTCACCAAATGGAAACCACCCGGATTTTTAAGCTTGCTGTTGAAGTCTGTGAACCCAGGAATTGTGTCGGCGATAAGATCTCTAATTCGATCATAATCTTCTATCACCCAGTTCCAATCAATTGGATGCGTGCCTAGCGTCGCATTCGCAATACCAGCAATGATTGCGGGTTCTGAACGTAAGGCTTTGGAACGAGGTTTCAATTGACCATAAGAGATGTGCACCATGCTGAAAGTGTCTTCAACCGTTACACCCTGCGGCCCGTTTTCCTGAGTATCTATTTCAGTACGCCCCAAGCAAGGCAGAATCAATGCATCCTTACCAGTCACTAAATGCGAACGATTGAGCTTAGTCGAAATGTGAACGGTCAGATTACAGTTCCGCATTGCATCGTGAGTACGTTCGGTGTCCGGTGTCGCTTGGGCAAAGTTGCCGCCTAAACCAATAAATACTTTCGCCTGGCCTTCTTCCATTGCTTTAATTGCTTGAACCGTATTGTGACCTACACCACGAGGCACTTCGAAGTTGAATCGACGCTCAATGCTATCAAGCAGTTGGTCAGATGGCTTTTCATCGATGCCCATTGTACGGTCACCCTGAACGTTACTGTGTCCACGTACCGGAGAAAGACCTGCGCCCGCCTTACCAACGTTACCACGTAACATTTGTACATTGGCCACTTCTTTAATCGTTGGCACGGAGTGACGGTGTTGCGTCAAACCCATTGCCCAACACATGATCACACGCTCAGCGCGTGAATACATGCGAGCGACCGTTTCGATTTCGCTTAAATCTAATCCAGATTGCTCAGCGATGTGCTCCCATGAAGTGGCATCTACTTCAGCTAAGTAGTCATCGATACCAATGGAATGCTGTTCAATGAATTCACGATCGAACACGGCTTTACCACCGGTTTCTAATGCTTCACGTTCCCATTGCAATAAAAACTTAGCCATACCACGAAACACTGCCATGTCCCCACCCAGTGCTGGACGCAAATATGCTGTATTCGTCGGCTCTGAACCATTACTGAGCATTTCTATCGGCATTTGTGGGTTTTGGAATCGCTCCAAACCACGCTCTTTTAATGGGTTGAAACAGATAACTTGTGCACCGCGTTTCACCGCTTCACGTAACGGCTCCAGCATACGTGGATGGTTGGTTCCCGGGTTTTGGCCAATAACGAAAATCGCGTCCGCTTCTTCAAAGTCATCAAAGATAACCGTGCCTTTACCTACACCAATGGTGTCTTTCATGCCAAGCGCGCTGGCTTCATGACACATATTTGAGCAATCAGGAAAGTTATTGGTACCAAATGCACGTACGAATAATTGATATAAAAACGCGGCTTCATTACTGGCGCGGCCGGAGGTGTAAAACTCCGCTTGGTGTGGCGATTCCAGATCATTGAGGTGTTTTGCCACTAACTGAAAAGCCTCTTCCCAAGAAACTGGAACGTAGTGATCAGACTCGGCATCGTATTTCATTGGGTGTGTAATACGCCCTTGATATTCGAGCCAGTAATCTGTTTGAGTAGAAAGAGAAGATACACTGTGGTTAGCGAAGAACTCAGGATCAACCAGTCGATTGGTGGCTTCCCAGTTAACAGCCTTTGCGCCATTTTCGCAAAAGTTTACTTTACCGCTTTCTGGTGATTCACCCCAAGCACATCCTGGGCAATCAAAACCGCCATTTTGGTTGGTTTTCATCATGGTGCGGATATTTTTTACCGCATTTTCGCTTCCCCACCAGCTTCTTGTTACGGCTTTGAGCGCACCCCAACCACCAGCTGGACCTTTGTATTCTTTTATTCTTTCTTTTTGGCTCACGACTTTACTCCTCGTATATAGGAACAACAGCAAACAGGCTGCCCTGGAAAACAAGCGCGCAAAATCGCGGGAGTCATGAAGGAGCGTTTTAAATCTGGACAAGTAAAGGCTCTGTATGTGTAAGACTTTACTTGTCCAGATTGTATGAGTTCTGGTACCCGTCTACTGTTTCAGAATGTTCAGACACAATCTTTAATGCTGTGTTTTGATCTGAATCAAAGGTTAAGTCGTTACTTTGTATGCGTCCAATTGATATCCCTGACTGGCTGATAAATAAAATCTATCACGACTTTAAGACAAGACATTCATCACATTTTTCATCAATTGAATTTATCAGAGAATTCGTTTTATGCGGTATTTAAACTGAGATCTCACGCTCGACTCAGTAATTTCGATGCGATTTACGATAGACATTATCTATCACCCTATAGATACTTTAGATTTGACCCCAATCAGTATCGGGAATAGCCTTGATTTAGATCAATTTTGAGCACATTTTCCCTCTTGACATAAGAAGAGTAGAAACAGGTAACTCAAATATTGATGAAGATAAAGAACGCATAAACATTGCCTTTTAAAATCGCGCTACCCGTTACTGTGACTCACAAAGCAAGGTTAAGTTAGCCAAGATGGATATCAAACTACTTAAATACCTAATAGCACTCGAGCAGACCAAACATTTTGGTCAGGCGGCGGCATTGTGTCACATTACTCAGCCGACACTTTCGATGAGAATTAGAAGTTTAGAGGAAGAGCTAGACTTAGAATTAATCCAAAGAAGTCAACGTTTTGAAGGATTCACGGAAGCTGGAGAGCGTATTTTAGCGTGGGCTAAAACCGTGTTAGCGGCTCACGATGGTTTACAAGCTGAAGCCGCCAACTGCAGAGGACAACTGGTCGGCTCGCTTAGGCTGGGTATGGTGGCTTTAGCCAGTCAAAACCCTATGCAACTGATTAAACCACTCGCTGAAGCGTTTCCGGAATTGCAATTTCAGATCCTCTCAATGACGACGGAACAGATCATAGACCAGCTCAATCGAAACCAACTCGATTTGGGTATGTGCTACGTCGACCAGGTGAACACGGCCTATTTTGACGTTATTGAACTGGACTCAACAAAGCTGGGGGTGTTGTTTGACGAGCGTTATTTTGATTTTGCCGAATCAGAAGTAATGTGGGAATCACTCAATAGCATCCCGCTTGGCTTACTATCAAAAGGGATGCACTACAGACACTCTATTGATATTAGCTTTATTAGCAAAGGGCTTGTCCCTCAAACGGTCATTGAAAGTAACTCCACCTTTCACCTTGTCCAGGCGGTAACCAGCGGTCTTTGCTGTGCGATTATGCCTAGAAACTGTGGCCTTGAAGAGTTAAACGATACGCTTCGTATTGTACCGATTGAAGAAGCCGCCGTTCATGCGCCTTTAGGCTTACTAAAACGTAAACAAGAGCCTTTTTCTGCACTCACAGATCAGTGCTTTTCAATCGCAAAAACCATATTTAATTAACAACGAATACGCATCAGTTAGACGAGCGTGAGGTGATTTCATGAGATGTACCACTCAATCTTATTTTGAATTGTCGGACTTTAACCAGGCTCCGCCTCAACCAAACGCGTTTAACTATCGTGAAATGAAAGACGGTCGCCCTCTGCAGCAAACTTCGCTGGCCAGTGAATCCGCGCTCGCTATCAGTTATAACGGGATTAGCCAAGCCGTAATGATGGTGACTCCGGGACACTTAGAGGATTTTGTTAAAGGGTTCAGTCTGAGCACAGGAATCATCAACGACTTTAAAGAGATTAAAGATATTGAAATTGGTGGTGACAACGAATCGCATTATGCAGAAGTCGAAATCAGCAACCGAGCATTCTGGTCTCTAAAAACGCAGCGCAGAAACCTTGCAGGGACAACCGGATGTGGCATTTGTGGGGTCGAAGCGTTAGAGCAAGCCTTACCTGATCTAGAACCGCTTTCCCCTTCTCTTCCCCCTCGCGCAGATGCTTTTGAAGGGTTGAGAGAGAAAGTCGCTTTGCATCAAAATGCAGCTCGTGAATCAGGAGCGCTTCATGCTGCACTGTTTGCTGATTTACAGGGAAATATCTTGTCCTGTCGCGAAGACATTGGTCGTCACAATGCATTAGATAAACTCATCGGTGCGCTGGCGAATAATCACTTCGAACCACAAAATGGGTTTGCGATCATGACTAGCCGTTGTAGTTTAGAATTGATCCATAAAACGGTACGCGCTCGCATCCCTACTCTGGTTTGCCTTTCCGCGCCAACCGCATTAACTGTGGAATGGGCAAGACGGAATCATCTCAATTTGATTCACTTGCCAAAACACGGAGCACCGAGGCTTTATAGCCCAGCGCCGTAATCGAAGAGCATACTCAGTGGAGGTAAGTGATAACACCTATCAAGATATTAAACCTATCGCGTATAAACGAAGATTATCCGAGGTATTTGTTGCAAAACGTATAATCAACGTTGTAATCAAGGCTGTAATCACTACAATCTCTGGTTCGATTTTTCAGTGAACGTTTGTATGCCGAAGTTAAACCTAGATAATACCGCCCAACACTCCGCTCTTTCTAATATAGAGACCAGCAGTAAAATCCAATCGGCATTAGAACCGAAATTCCACAAGCCAACGACGCGCCTTTGTTTAAGTCCAAAGCTGTCGCATGAGCACTTAACTCGTCGCTGGGCAGTCCTGGAACAAACCACGAATAAAGACCTTCTTCTCGATCCTTTTACCCGAGAACATTGTGAGTCATATTCCAACAATATCGAGCATTTCATTGGCACTGTGAATGTGCCCGTTGGTATTGCTGGCCCATTGCGAGTAAACGGTTTACATGCAAACGACGATTATTTAGTTCCACTTGCAACGACTGAAGCGGCTCTCGTTGCTTCTTACAACCGTGGCGCCAACCTAATCACTGCGGCAGGCGGTGCCAGTGCATTGCTACTTAGTGAAGGTGTGAGCCGAACGCCAGTGTTTGGCTTTAACAACCTGGCTGAAGCAGGACAGTTCGTAAGTTGGGTGACAACCCAGTTCGACACTTTTTGTCAGATTGCAGAGTCGACTACCTCTCACGGAAAACTCAAAGACATCAACATCAATATAGAAGGTAACCATGTCTATTTGGTTTTTGAGTATGTCACCGGTGATGCCTCTGGTCAGAATATGGTGACCATAGCGACTAACCAAGTGTTCCATCACATTTTAGCGGTCAGTCCGGTTAAGCCCGTTCAAGCTTTTCTTGATGGCAACCTCTCGGGTGATAAAAAGCCAAACGCGCATACTCTGCGCTCGGTGCGTGGTAAAAAAGTTTCAGCAGAAGTCACGATTTCTGCAGAATTAGTCAAGAAGTACCTGCATACAACGCCAGAATCAATGGCTCAGTTTACCCATATGAGCACCGTGGGTGGTTTATTGAGTGGCACTATCGGCGTCAATGCCCATTACGCTAACGCACTCGCCGCACTTTATATTGCATGCGGTCAGGATGCGGCTTGCGTCGCTGAATCCGCGATAGGTATTACCCGAATGGAGGTTGATTCAAAAGGCAATCTCTACGCGAGTGTCACGTTGCCGAATATCATGGTGGGCACAGTTGGTGGCGGTACAGGGTTGCCAACACAAAAAGCCTGTCTCGATATTCTCGGTTTACATGGCAACGGAAAAGCGAAGGCACTTGCCGAAGTCACGGCTGCATTATGTCTCGCGGGTGAGCTCTCAATTATTGGCGCATTTTGTGCGGATCACTTTTCCCGTGCTCATCATAAACTGGCAAGAAAATAACCCCATAACCAAACAAGGCAGATTTGCTTTCTTTGATGCTTACTCTGCCACAACAATAAAGTATCCAGCCCTATTTATCTCATGTACTCGTTGGTCTTACCCAAGCGACGAGTACATGCCGTCTACTCACCTTCAATTACCTAAAATAGTACTAATTTCACCCAGAATGCTTTTTTAAGGAGAATCCAGACCTCTATACTCGCTCACTAAGTTGATTACTTAATACTCTTTCTCAGGTAAGCGAGTCTGTGATGATACGTCATATAAAGAATGGAATGTCTTATTGGTTTTTAGGGTTGTTTGTGGCACTTGTGTGTTCGATACAACCTGTTTATTCAGCAAGTAAAACGTCAGCCGGTACTGCCCGTATTCTTTATCAAACCACGTTTGGCCCCACACCCGCTCTTATAAAGACCGTCGAAAAGCTAGGCGTCGAAGGCTGGGTCAATCAACAAATGAAGCTCCCTCCTACGTATCATGAACCTCTGTTCAACACGCCTTTTACCAAAGGTGCACAAGCCAACCGTGAAAATGCGTGGTACCAAATCGTCATCAGTTCCGAAGACCAACTCAGGCAGCGAATGGCCTTTGCACTCAGTCAAATATTGGTGGTTTCCCGCTATGGAGGCGTACTGTCTGGCAAACCTGCTGGCTTAGCGAACTACTACGATGTGCTTGTAAAAAACGCATTTGGTAATTATCGCGATCTGCTATTTGAAATCGCAACGCATCCCGTTATGGGAAACTACCTGTCAATGATGGGGAGTGCTAAAGAAAACCCGTCTACCGGTGCGTTGCCAGATGAGAACTTTGCCCGAGAGCTAATGCAGTTATTCACGCTCGGACTTTACAAATTGAATATGGATGGAAGTACGGTCGTTGATAACAATACTGGTAGACCTATCCCGAGCTATACACAAAATGATGTTCAGGAACTTGCCCGTGCTTTAACCGGATGGAAAAGCAGCGATGTTGACTTTGTGGAGCCTATGCAAGTCATCAATAAACTGCATGACTCTGGCGAAAAGAAGATCTTAGATACTACTCTCCCAGCTGGGCTAACTGGTCAGGAAGAACTATCCCGCGTCATCGATATTTTAATGTCCCATCCTAATATCGCGCCATTTGTTTCAAAACGATTAATCCAGCGTTTCGTTACCTCCAATCCAAGTCCTGACTATGTAACCCGTATTTCTACGGTTTTTAATGACAATGGTAAAGGAATCAAAGGGGATCTAAGCGCGGTAATGAAAGCGATATTACTGGATGAAGAAGCATCGCTGCGGACTGAACGTCAACCTAAAAAAGTCAAAGAGCCTATTTTGGTGCTGACCAATTTTCATCGCTCCGCAGGCTTTACTCTGAAAGGTGCGCGATATGATGATGCCACGACCGTTATGAATATCGCCAACCAAGGTCCACTGCGCGCACCTTCAGTATTTAACTTCTACTCGCCAGATTACCAGCCATCGAACGAATTTATGCGGTCTTCGATGGTGTCACCAGAGTATCAGTTACTTAATTGGTCAGCTTATACCGATATCGTTAATTTTATGCTTACTGATATTCGGGATGGAGGAGATAACACATATTCGCTTAACCTCGATGACCTTCATGCGCTGCTTGATGATCATCCAGCACTCGTCGAACAGATCAATCAACGGTTCTTCGCTGGTATAGCATCTTCTGAGCTAATAACACTCATGCTTAACGTGCTAGACGATTATCCATCCGAGTATGTGCCCAAAGCAAAGCTCTCAATCGTTATCTTCACCGCCATTTCAGGCGAAGAATTTTATCTTCAATACTAGGAGTGAACGATGGATCATTCACGACGTCATTTTATTAAAGGATCTGCATCCCTTGGGGCTTTTGCATCGTTGGGGTTACCTGCCTATTCACTCGCTTCGCCAACAAACGACTTTCGCGCCCTTATTTGTGTCTACTTAATGGGCGGAAATGATGCCATTAATACGGTTTTGCCATTGTCAGATTTTCACTATAAGCAGTATTCAGACGTGAGAGGTACGTTAGCCGTTCCCAAAGATGCCATTGTCCCTACCGGACTGAGTGTATTGGACACAAATGGCAGAAAGGTACCTTTGGGTTTACATCCTCAGCTTAGTGCGCTTTCTTCACTTTTTGAGCGTGGTGACGCGAACATTGCCGTCAATACTGGCATACTCGAGCAACCTCTTACCAAACAAGCTATTGAATCTGGCGAGTTACCCTTACCTGAACAGCTTTTCTCTCACAACTCTCAGACGGATTCCTGGCTGCGAGGCGGAATGGAGGCATCACGTAATTTGGGCTGGGCTGGCCGCATCTTAGACGTGTTAAATTCAAACGCTGAAGTGACTCCCCTTTATAGTGTCTATGGCGAGTCACTTTGGTTAAGGGCGATGGAGCATCGACAGACAGTATTAAAAAAGGACCGAGTCGTTAAACTGTCCGCGCTCGATAATCTCGTCTACAAGGGGATTTACAATCAATTACTGTCTGGAAGTACAAATAACCCTTTCAGTGATCACTTTCATGTCATGATTAACGAATCGATGACGATGAGTCACGTACTTTCTGAACAGCTCAACCAAATACAAGATTCTCCACTTTTCACGTCATCTGAACTTGGCAAACAAATGCAAACGGTATTTAAGCTGATTGCCAGCCAGAATGATATGAACCAAAAACGGCAAATATTTTTTGTAAAGCACAACGGGTATGACCTTCACGATTCACAACTCGCAAGACACCCGGTGTTATTAGAGGATTTAGCCACAAATTTATTCGCCATGTATCAGTCGATCGATAAACTGGGGATGAGCAAAAATGTCACCTCTTTTACGATGTCTGATTTTGGCCGTCGGATGACAAGCAATGGTAATGGTACAGACCATGGTTGGGGTGGACATCAACTGCTGTTAGGTGGCGCTGTCAACAGCAACCAGCCTATCGGTACATGGCCCGAGTTAGTTTTGGGGGGACAGGACGACTATTCAAGAGGCAGACTTATTCCGAAACTAGCGGCGGACCAAGTAGGCGCTACACTTGCTCAATGGATGGGTGTCAGCGATAACGCTGCATTGGAGTATGTATTTCCTAATATCCGCAACTTTGCAGACTCGAATCTTGGGTTTATGTCTTAAAGGCATAAAAAAGGGAGCAGATTTGCTCCCTTAATGAATCAGATTATGCTTCGGTACGGCGACGCTCGTTACACAGTCGGATTGCACGTTCTAGTAATTCTAGTGCGGATTTATCGCACTCTGGTAACGCTGCGTCACTTTCCGCAATTGGCGTTACGCGGTCACCCCATTTAAGAACGGCGGCACCCCATGTTAGACCGGCACCGAAAGCCGCTAAAAGCAAGTTATCGCCTGGCTTGACTCGCCCTTGCTCTAACGCCTCACACAATGCAATTGGCACCGTTGCTGCTGAGGTATTGCCATACTTATGAATGTTCACAAACGCTTTCTCTTGTGGGATGCCCGAAAGATCACACAAGGTCTGGATGATTCGAATGTTAGCTTGGTGAGGGATCACCACATCAATTTGTTCGGTTGTAAGCTCAGATTCTTTAAGCACGTTTTTCGCAGCTAAGCCCATGCCCTTCACTGCGCGTTTAAAGATCTCTTGGCCTACAAAGTTGAAATCCCAGAAACCGTTATCTTCCGCAAAGCGATCCATACAAGAACCAAACTTAGGCACAGCAAGTATGTCGCGCCCTTTTGCGTCACAACCGATTTTCGATTGTAGTAGTCCAGTCTCTTTGTCAGTTCTAGATAAAACAACAGCGCCTGCGCCATCGCCAAACAAAACGGCAGTATCACGCATTGCCCAATCGATGAAGAAAGAAAGCCTTTCAGCACCAATAATAATGGCATGGCGGTAATTTCCCGACTGGATCAAACGCGTGCCCGTTTCCAGACCGTATACAAAGCCGGTACAGGCAGCATTTAAATCAAAAGATGCAGCAGAACGAATATCCAGATTTTGTTGAACTTTCGATGCGATATTTGGGATTAGGGAATCGGGTGAGCACGTCGCGACGATAATCAGGTCAACCTCACTCGCATCAACACCAGCACGAGCTAACGCGTGCTTTGCGGCGACTGTTGCCATGTCAGAGGTGTTGACGTGACTAATGCGGCGGTTTTCGATGCCAGTGCGAGAGCGAATCCACTCATCAGAGGTATCAAGGAATGTACTAAGATCATCGTTAGAAAGTACAGTTGGCGGTACACATTTTCCCCAACCTGTAATTTCAGCGTAGTAATTTGACATCACAGACCTATTTATTGTTGTAATTTAGTTAAGTTTCTTAGAACCTAAGTAGGTTCAAATAAAGACTTGCCAGTTCGTAGCAAGTCCAAAGTAAAGAAGAAAATTATACGCTTTATGGAGCTGACTGATAAGTCAAGTTTTCACAAAGTTGTCATAAAGGAAGAAGTCATGTCATCGTTTAAAACTCGCTGTCCATCATGTGGCGGTTTAAATCGTGTACCCAACGAGCGCGTTGCAGAAAATGCGACTTGCGGAAAATGTAAAAGCTCTCTTTTAGATGGTGCGCCTATAGAAGGGACAACGGAAAATTTTTCCGCGCTATTACAAAGCCCTACTCCAGTTGTCGTTGATTTTTGGGCTCCGTGGTGTAACCCATGTGTTGGTTTTGCACCTGTTTTCTCAGATGTCGCAGAGGAAAAAGCGGGAATGGCTCGTTTTGTCAAAATTGACACAGAAGCACAACAACAGCTTGCGGCTCAATTTGGCATTCGCAGTATTCCAACTATCATGGTTTTCAAAAACGGACAGCGTGTTGATGTACTCAACGGAGCGCTACCTAAATCTCAGTTCGAACAGTGGCTAAATCAAGCTGTTACTAAGTGACCTATCAAGCCAGCTACCTCTTTTAGCTGGCTTTTTATTCCGCAAAATCCCACCTCTTTTTGATAAAGAATATTTGTCGATACGACTCAAATTTATCGTTTTACTTGCAAAATAATTAGCTTCATATTCGCGCCCATAAACTACCCGTAAAACATAAACTAATAGGCGCAAAGCAGTGGAAAACAAAGCCTTCCTTCCAGCATCACCACGTGTCACCGTTCCTGTCATCGCATTATCTCTATATGCGGTGGCTTCTGGCTATTTAATGAGCCTGATACCTTTAATGCTTGGTGAGTACAACATTTCTGCGGACTACGCGAGTTGGTTGGCAAGCGTGTTTTATGGCGGTTTATTAACGGGTGCTATCTTTTTTGAACGCATTGTACGTTCCGTTGGACACAGAAACGCGTTTATTGCTTGCTTGATGGCTTTCTCGCTAACGATTGTTGCAATGCCTGTATTTGCAAACGGCTTTGTATGGCTAGGCGCGCGTTTTATCGCGGGCATCGCTGTTGCTGGCGTTTTTGTGATCGTTGAGTCATGGCTAATGTCTGGTGACGAAACCTCACGTGCAAAGCGTCTGAGCTTGTACATGCTATCACTTTATGGTGGTTCAGCCTTAGGTCAATTCGGTATTGGCGTACTCGGTGTGAGCGGTGGTGTTCCTTTCATCGCGATCACGACGTTAATCTTAATGGCAATACTGGTACTTAAGTTTGTTGACTGTGAACAACCAAACAGCCACGAATCGACTGCGTTGTCATTTAAACAAATTATGAAGCTTAATCATGCGGCAATCATCGGCTGCATCGTTTCTGGTTTAACACTAGGTGCGATTTATGGCCTGATGCCTCTTGAGTTGATTAATCGTCAAATCAGCCACCAAGAAATTGGAACATTAATGGCATTAGTGATCCTAGGTGGTATGGCAGTGCAACCGTTAGTGACAGCGTTGAATAAGTACATGAGCCGTACAGTACTAATGGCATTTTTCTGTCTGTTAGGCATGTTTTCTATCGGTATCACGTTTATTTCAACGTCAACGGCGGTACTTGCTGCATCGCTTTTCTTATTGGGTGCAGCGACATTCGCTCTATACCCGGTTGCGATCAACTTAGGCTGTGCAGGGCTAGACGAGCGCTTTATTGTTTCAGCGACTCAAGTAATGCTATTTAGCTACAGCATCGGGTCAGTAGCAGGCCCTGTCGTAGCTGACAGCTTCATGGGTCAGGTACATGGTTTGTTAGGTTACTTATTTGCCACTTTAGTCGCGACATGTATTTACATGTTATTGGCGGCGAGTAAAACCAAACAACAAATGGCAGCTGGTCTCTGATCATTTATTACTAAAATCTGAATACAAAAAACGAGAGCAAGTCGCTCTCGTTTTTTAATTACTCCGCCGCTTGTAACGATTCGATGCATTTGCAGCAGGTTTGTCTGGAACGCCTCGCTTTTCGTGAAGCAAATGTCTGATCGCTAACACAGGATGTTTCAGCAGCATCCTCGGGCCGGAATAGCGCATTATTAAGCGCATTTGTTCTTTCGGCTCAGGTTTATAACAGTGGATTGGGCATTTATTGCAAGTCGGCTTATTCTCGCCGTAAGGACACCGATCAAGACGCATTTCTGCGTAATCCAGTAAATCACGGCACTCAGTGCAAAGCTCACCTTTCGAACCATGATTAGCCCGACAATACACTTCCACCATCGCTTTGACGGTTTTAAATTCGGTGGCAAGTTTGCCGAGTAAAATATCACTCATTACATTAACCAAATTAAACGTTTAGATATTAGAATCTATTTATACTCAATAGACTTAGTGACGGTCGCTCAGTGGTCAGGTTTTTTAAATCAGAAACCCATTAAAGTTGTAACTTAGTGGAAAAATCACTATCCTGCCTCGCTAAATTAAAGGACCAGCACCATGAACCGCAAGAAGAAAATCAATCAAATCTTAAAGGCAAAACAGAAAAAGCATAACGCTAAGCTACATAAGAGCAATAAGCCTCGCTATATTTCAAAGGCTGAGCGAGCCAAAATGGAAGCTGAAGAACAAAACCAAGTGACCGAGTCAGCTGAGCAGAGCGTAAACACGCAAGTCAGTGACGAAGCATAAAAGAAGCCGCTTATAGCGGCTTTTCTATATAGAAAGAACTTATACTAATTAACAATTAACTAAGTTGATTTTCGTCACTTTTCACCGCAATAAGCTTTTTGTTTTCTGCCAATCTAGGGCAATTATCGCAAAGTTTTCTACCTTCACATTTATAAACCAGACAGCAACTTTTTCTCACTAATTTCAATGGTAGAGCCACAGACGGTTCATAAAGTGACAGCGCGTTGTTGGTATCCAGATCAAGCGCCTGAAGCCATAACACGGCATGCTCTCTTATCATGGCGTTTGTCATTTGCGGAAAGTGCTGCTGCAATCGCATTAACCCAACCAAAATACCGTCTGAGATTAATTGATGGGTAAACCCCGGTCGAATACGGGTCCATTCACTCATTTGATTTTGATAGTAGTCGAAAAGTGATTTTATCTGTGCACCAGCAGTGTTTATCAGCGTCTGATGATCGCCCTGAACAAGTGTTTCATCTTGAAAACGATAACCGCTGACAAAACAGGGTTTAACGGATTGAGCCATACCATACAGGTTGGGTAGTGAATGAAAGTGGTATATGGATATCAAGGCCACATAGACTGGTTGCCAACACAATAAATCCCATGTTCTGGTCAGCCAGTAAGCTCTGCCCGCTTCTGGAAAAGCTTCAGATAGCTGCTGATATAAATCCTGAATGATTGGGTTAATGTCGTTATCAGTATGAATCTCGCCTTCGCTTATGCTCCCTAAATCACCATGCAGGTACGGCGTTATCGCATTTGTGGCTTGGAAAAGTTGTGGGAAGAATGATTCGGACATGACTATTCAGTTTGATGGTATATGGGCTGTATCTTTATACTCAAACATTAATTCAAATGCAAACCATTCTCTTTATCATTGATACATGAAGCCATACGAATTCCATGAAAGTGAGTCCCGACAATGACTATCCAGACATACTTGGTTACGAAAAATCAGGCTAAATCACAACATATATTTAAAGTGCGTCGCATTTTTATGCCTTAGCTCGTCAAAATAGTAAACACAATTCATACACATCGATAAACGTACATTAACAGATGGAGTCTGTAGCGTGAGTTAATACTCGTTCTTAAACATTACTTTGCGTCATCTAAGGTAATGTGAACAACATAAAGTACTTTTCCTGAGAATAGATAAACAATGGAAGCAATTGTTTTGAATAAGGAAATCTGCTCATGCTGTATCTAGAGTTTCTGTTTTTGCTCGTGATGCTTTATATCGGCTCACGCTATGGAGGTATCGGCCTTGGGGTCGTTTCTGGTATCGGTCTGGTGATAGAAGTCTTCATTTTTAAGATGCCGCCGACCTCTCCTCCCGTCACCGTAATGTTAATCATATTAGCCGTGGTTACTTGTGCATCAATTCTAGAAGCTGCGGGTGGTTTGAAATACATGCTTCAAGTCGCGGAGCGCGTGCTGCGTAAGAACCCTAAGCGCGTGACTCTGATTGCTCCCTTTGTTACTTACTTTATGACCTTCTTGCTAGGTACTGGCCATGCGGTGTATTCGATCATGCCAATCATTGGTGACGTTGCACTGAAAAATGGTATTCGTCCCGAGCGCCCAATGGCAGCGGCCTCTGTTGCTTCTCAGATTGCGATTACGGCTTCTCCAATTTCTGCCGCAGTGGTTTACTACTTAGCGCAGTTATCGGATATTCAGCATGAAATCACTCTGCTTTCAATTCTGCTTGTAACAGTGCCAGCTACCTTATTTGGTACATTGCTTATGTCACTTTACAGCTTAAAACGCGGTAAAGAGCTAGAAGACGATGAAGAATACCAAAATCGCCTGAAAGATCCGGTGTGGCGTGAAAAGATCTTAACCACAACCGCGACATCTTTAGATGAAGTGCTTCCGACTAGTGCTCGTAATTCCGTACTTATGTTCATTTCGGCTATCTTGGTTATTGTCGTTATCGCGATGTGGCCGGAAGTTCGTACGATTGTCGATGGTGAGAAGCCAATCAGCATGGCAGTCGTTATCCAAATGATGATGCTCTGCTTTGGCGGTATTATTCTGCTGGCAACGAAAACCGATCCTCGTAAAGTACCTGATGGTGTCGTTTTCAAATCGGGTATGGTGGCTGCCATCGCAATCTTTGGTATCGCCTGGATGTCGGACACATACTTCCAATACGCAATGCCTCAGTTTAGAACGGGTATTGTGGCGATGGTAACCGACTATCCGTGGACGTTTGCACTTGCGCTCTTCATCGTGTCTGTAGTGGTAAACTCGCAAGCCGCAACGGCACGTATGATGCTGCCAGTTGGCTTAGGTTTGGGGCTTGATCCGGCCTTGTTGATTGGTTTGATGCCTGCAGTATACGGTTACTTCTTCATCCCTAACTACCCTTCAGATATCGCAACCGTTAACTTTGATACATCTGGTACGACGAAGATTGGTAAATGGTATTTCAACCACTCATTTATGTCTGTGGGTCTGATTGGTGTGATTGGTGCTTGTTGCTTAGGTTACGTATTAGGACAAATGATCATCCCATCATAGTTATTGCTATTTGAATAAAGACGAGTCATTGTACAAAGTGTACGCCTGAAATGACTCGTCTTTTTTCATGTCTGGTGCTTGCACTCCAGCCATAATCTGTTGTTTCTTACTGTTTAAAGCAGAAAATTCTCATCTATTTCAACGAAAGTGTCTGCACAGTCAATGAGTGTTTGCGATGTCAATTTCGGAACGCCATAAACCGTAACTTTCTTGTTGTATCGCTGTTGAATGCGCTCCACCAGCAAACTAAAGTCACCATCGCCAGAAACAAGAATCACTGTATCGACATCAGGCGCAATCTCGATTGCATCCAGAGTAATACCGACGTCCCAATCGCCCTTCGCGCTGCCATCACGTCTTTGGATAAAAGGCTTTAACATTACCTCAAAACCAACACCTCTGAGGATATGGTGAAACTGTCGTTGCTTAGGATCATTACTCGCAATCGCATAAGCCTTCGCGCTGACAACGTCCTTACCTTGCGTAGCGACATACCAAAACTGGTTGTAATCGAAGTTGCAACGGTAGGCTTCACGGCAGGTGTAATACACGTTCTGTACATCAACCAGAATCGCTATTTTTTGTTTACTTTCCGAAGTCATTTAATTCTATACGTTGTTTATTTGCTGCCTACCCTAAGCCAGTTTGCGAAAAAGCACAATGAGCCATTTCCACTAAACTTAACGTATAAACGAGAGTGTTAGCATTTAAAGGATCAGTCATGAGTAAACCAATCATTTTGATACTACTTTTAGGCTTGGTATCACCGACAACCTTTAGCTACCCCTCTTACGCTCAATACTGGCCGCATCGCAGTGTACTTTTCTTCGCGCCAGCGAACGATGCCCGTGTTAAACAGTTCCTACTTGAAACACTAATGAACGAATGTGAACTTGAAGAACGTGACATCGTCACTTTGGTCATTGCCGAAGATGGTTTTACGTTTCCTAAGGGGATTAAAGAGGAACTGGATGTCTCTGTTTTATCGAAGAAATATGATGTAAGACAGGGTGAATACACTGCTATTTTACTTGGAAAAGATGGTCTGGAAAAGTATCGCTGGGGCGCAGAGACAGACTGGCAATTCATCAACGAGTTAATTGATGAAATGCCAATGCGTAAGCAAGAAATGCGAAGCCAAAGCAGCCCCTGCAAAATTTAATCGTTGACCTCTTGGGGGAACCAAGCCAACTTGTTATGAAGTTGCGTAACGCTTCCAACCACGATCAGCGCCGGACTTTCTGCCTGCGCAGCCATACGAGATAATTCATTCAGTTTGCCAACAAGCACACGCTGCTCTGGCCTTGTACCATTTTCAATAATTGCACATGACATGTCTGGCGCTAAACCATGTGTAATGAGCTTGTCCATGATATATCCACTCTGCTTTAGTCCCATATAAAACACTAAGGTGTTGTTTGACTGCGCTAAAGAGTGCCACTCAATTTCACGACCATCTTTCTGCACATGACCAGTAATGAATTGAACGCTTTGCGCATGATCGCGATGCGTTAGTGGAATACCAGCGTATGCCGTTGCGCCAGCCGCCGCTGTGATACCCGGTACCACTTCGTATTTTATTCCGTATTCGGCAAGCTCTTCTAACTCTTCACCACCACGGCCAAAAATGAACGAATCACCACCTTTTAAGCGAACTACACGTTTACCTTCCTGCGCTTTCTGTACCAAAATCTGGTTAATTTGCTCTTGTGGCACACAGTGAAAATCTAGCTTTTTCCCCACGTAAATCATTTCTGCTCGCGCATTCGCCAACGCCAAAATGTCTTTAGATACCAATCGGTCATAGACCACCACATCTGCAGATTGAATCGCTTTCCAACCCTTTACGGTGAGCAAATCCGGGTCGCCAGGCCCTGCGCCAACAAGTGAAACAAAACCGCTGTTTAACGAGGTGTTAATAGTAGTCATAAAATGGCCTATTGAGAAATTTAGATATAAAGAGTAACACTCTCACTATGCTCTTAGGGCTAAAACCACTCTAAGGAGTTATTACTTTTTATCTCTAAACCTATAAAATATATAGCGAAAGTTAAGAGTAAAGAATGGCCCCACCCATCAAGTAGCGGGACCATAACAAGCGAATTACTTAGCCATTGCAGTCTCTGCTTTTACTTCTGTTTCCGCAGTTAGAGAAGGTGCAGTTTTTGCGTGCGTTAAGTACAGTGGCAGACATGTCATCACCAAGCCACCAACAATGTTACCTAAAATGGTTGGGATAAGGTTGAAGTTCAGCCAAGTTGCAATACCAAAGTCAGCACCCAGAATCATTCCTAGCGGGAATAGGAACATGTTTACCACGGTATGCTCAAACACAAGTGCGAAGAAGATGAAAATTGGGAACCACATCATCGCTACACGACCAGATACAGAGCGCGCAGTCATGTTACCAATTACGCCTAAACACACCATTAGGTTACAGAAGATGCCGCGTACAAAGCAGGTGATCCATCCGTCCATGCCCATGTTTTCAAAGCCAAGGCTACGTGCCGTTGATACCGCTACAAATTTCTTCGCTACCGCATTGAGTTCTAATGAGAAGTTACCGGTAAGAGAAATCGCGACGAGGTAAGCTACGATAAGAGAGCCGATAAGATTACCTAAACCAACAAGACCCCAACAACGGAAAATACGCCCCCAAGTAATACCCGGACGGTTTGCAAACTTAGCCAGCGGAGCAAGGCCGAATACGCCAGTAACCAGGTCGTAGCCCATTACACTTAGGATGACAAAACCAACAGGGAAGACCAAAGCCCCTACTACACCCATACCTGTTTGTACGATGGTCGTTATCGCGACAACAACCGCCAAAGAAAGAATAATACCTGCCATCGTACCGCGTAACAGTAGGTCTCGAGTGCTGGTATTGGTTTTTGCTTCACCAACGTTGATCATAGTTTGCACGAACTCAGCTGGTTTAAAGTCTGTAGACATGAACGTGTCCTTATTCAAAAATGAAAGTTAAAAGTTAGAGATTGAATAGAGAAAGGCTTCCCAATTACGACTCGCGGTTGTCGTGGTCATTTCTCGGTGTCCTCCCAGAAACGACCTCCGGGAAGCCTTTATCTATTAAATCTAAGTATTCAATCAATGCCCTCCTCGTTTGAGGAGGGCATATTCGCTAAGCTTGTATCTCGACGTCACCATTGGTAACACGTGTTTTGTACGCTTTCACACTAAAGCCTTCGTCTTCCATGCAAACACCGGTGTTTAGGTTAAAACGTTGCTTCTTAAGCGGACTCGCCACCCAAAGCTCGCCTTGGTGCTGACAAATCAAACCACGCGATAACACGTTTGATTGGAAAAACGGGTCGGTATTGCTGATTGCCAACACTTCTTCCACTTCAGTCGGGCGAAATACCGCAACTTGCTCGCCATTAAACAGTGCGCAAACACCAGTACCCGGTACGATATCGTTGATGTGACAGATTTTTTCAAATGACATAATCCACCTTCCCTTAAGCTTCAGTCATGGCTACGTGTAGGATGTCGCCTTTCGCTTCAGGGTGTTTCTCCGTGAAGGTCGCAGGGCGGTGCTGTTCGCGCTCAGGTACAAACACAACGTTTTCATCGCGTTTATCTGAGTTAATAAAGTGTGCAAAGCGAGTCAGTTGTGATTCGTCGTTGATGGTTGCTGTCCATTCACACTCGTACTCATCAACAAGCTTCGCAACGTCTGCTTCTAATTGATCATTAATGCCAAGTTTGTCGTTTACGATCACTTCGCGTAGGTAGTCGACACCACCTTCCATGTTTTCCATCCAAACTGAGGTACGCTGTAGTGGCGCAGCCGTACGGATGTAGAACATCATGAAACGGTCGATGTACTTAATTAGCGTTTCTTTATCCAGATCGCTTGCTAAAAGATCAGCATGACGAGGCTTCATACCGCCGTTACCACACACGTACATGTTCCAACCAGCATCTGTTGCGATGATGCCAAGATCTTTACCTTGCGCTTCGGCACATTCACGAGTACAGCCAGACACACCGAACTTCATCTTGTGCGGAGTACGAATGCCTTTGTAGCGGTTTTCGATGAAAGAACCCAGACCAACCGAATCTTGAACACCGTAACGACACCAGGTTGAACCCACACACGTCTTAGCCATGCGAAGGGCTTTAGCGTACGCTTGACCGGTTTCAAAACCAGCGTCGATTAGCTTGCGCCAGATCTCTGGAAGATCGTCTTTTTGAGCACCAAACAAACCAATACGTTGAGCACCTGTCACTTTGGTGTATAAGTTGTACTCTTCTGCGACTGCTGCTAGCGAGCCTAAGGCTTGAGGGGTTACTTCACCGCCAGCCATACGCGGAATCACAGAGTAAGTACCGTCTTTTTGAATGTTACCCAGGAAGTTGTCGTTGGTGTCGTGTAACTTAACCAGTTGTGGCTTAAGAATGTGCTCACCCCAGCAAGACGCTAAAATCGAACCAGCTAGCGGCTTACATACTTCACAGCCGTAGCCTTTACCGTACTTCTCTAGTAGCTCGTCGAACGTTTTAATTTCTTCAATGCGAATAAGATGGAACAGCTCCTGGCGAGAGTACGCAAAGTGTTCACATACGTCGTTCTTCACTTCAATACCAGATTTCGCAAGCTCTGCGTTGAGTACTGAAGTCACAAGAGGAATACAACCACCACAACCAGTACCTGCACCAGTGACGGCTTTAATGTCGCCTAATGTATGGTGACCATCCGCTACCGCCTGTGCGATTTTGCCTTTTGTCACATCAAAACATGAACAGATAACCGCACTTTCAGGTAGGGCGTCAGCACCTAATGCCGGTTTTTCAGCACCAGCATGAGCAGGCAAGATAAGCGCATCCGGGTGTTCTGGTAGGTCGATTTCGTTTAGCATGAGCTGCAGTAGATCGCCGTAGTCAGACGTATCGCCAACTAACACCGCACCTAGTAGCTTCTTGTTGTCTTCAGAAACGATCAGGCGTTTGTAAACTTCTTGCTCTTCGTTTTGGTAAACGTAGCTCTTACAACCTTCAGTACGGCCATTCGCATCTCCAATTGAGCCTACTTTCACGCCAAGCAGTTTCAGTTTTGCAGACATGTCTGCACCCTGGAATTTACTTTCAGTGTTACCTAACAGGTGATCAACTGCGACGGTTGCCATTTTGTAACCTGGCGCAACAAGGCCATAGAACATGCCATTCCAAGAGGCACATTCACCGATTGCGTAGATGTCTTTGTCTGAGGTCTGACAGTGGTCATTGACTTCGATACCGCCGCGCGCGCCCACTTCCAATTCCATTTGACGAGCAAGTTTGTCTTGAGGGCGGATACCCGCAGAGAAAACAATGAAGTCAGTCTCTAACTCTGTGCCGTCAGCAAAACGCATCACATTGCGTGCATTTTCCCCTTCCGGAGCAATCTCAAGCGTGTTCTTGCTAGTGTGAACGTTCACACCCATACGCTCGATCTTTTGACGTAGCTGATTACCACCTGCAAGGTCAAGTTGTTCTGCCATCAGTTTTGGGGCGAATTCAACAACATGTGTTTGCACACCTAATGCTTTTAGCGCACCAGCCGCTTCAAGACCTAGTAAACCACCACCGATGACCACACCAGATTTACTGTTCTTCGCACATGCTTCAATCGCTTTGAGATCTTCAATCGTACGGTAAACAAAGCAATCTTTACTTTCATGGCCTTTGATAGGTGGAACAAAAGGAAATGAGCCAGTCGCTAGAATCAACTTGTCGTATTGAACTTCACGGCCTGTATTTGAATACACAATACGGTTTTCACGGTTAACGTTGATGGCACGTTCGCCGATCAACATATTGATGCCATGTTTCTGGTAAAAACCTTCTTTTACCAATGAAAGTTCGTCGGCAGTGTGATGTGAAAAGTAAGAGGAAAGGTGCACACGATCGTAGGCAACTCGTGGTTCTTCGCAGAAAACGGTGATATCCAACTCGGAGACATCCGCTTTCTCGACTAAGTCTTCAATGTAACGATGCCCTACCATACCGTTACCGATGACTACTAGCTTCAACTTGCTCATTATAATTAATACATGATGTAAATCAATTACAATTTCAAACTACCCTAAAGGGGTAGACGCCTGTATTTACGCTTATTATCAATCAAATACCGTAATTTAAGGACATAAAACTGATGATTGAAATACAGTAATAAGTACAATTTAATTCATTAATTTTCATCTCCCTTCACACTTATGAACCTTCTGATTTCTTTATAAAAATCAATCTTATCAATAAAAATCTTTTACTAGCTAATAAGCATTATAAGGACTAGAATCAGATTTCATTCATGTGGTTAATTCATGTGATACATACCCTATTCGACATATAAAAGCCGTCCCATATTTATGAGGCGGCCTTTTGTTTTTGGAGTCAGAAAATGTCAGAAAGCAACCCTATCTATATATCAAATATAGATATTAATAGAATCACAGCTATGCTGGACAAGATGCCAAGTGTCGCTGCTGAGTTAGTAAAACTGGAAGAAGAACTTGATAGAGCAATCGTTGTTGAGCCAGAAGAAATGCCAGACAACGTTGTACGAATGAATTCTACTGTTGAATTTAAGTTCTCTGGTGATGAGAAGGTGTTAACCAGAACACTTGTCTATCCGCAAGACCTAAAAAGCAGCGACGATATTTCAATTTTCGCTCCGGTTGGCAGCGCGTTAATCGGACTAGCTATTGGACAAAAGCTCGACTGGCCAATGCCAAATAAACAAACAAAAACCATTGAGATAGTCAATGTTACCTACCAACCTGAGCAAAGTGGTGCCCTAACTCGCTAGCCTCAGTTGTCCCGGTGCAAAGGAAAGGAACTCTAATCACTTTGCACCAGGAGCGCTTATCTTTCCAGCCCACTTTTTCGTGCCAATTTGGCAGCATATTCTAAACTATTCGCTTATCTTTCCGCTTAATTCAATGATACCGAATAGAAAACTTTCGATATGTTTCGTATATTGAATGCACCGAAAACCGTCATACCCGGAACATGGAAGAGTACTTAAAGCGAATAGAGCAATTGGAAAAAGAGAACGAAGATCTCCGACGTCAAAATGCTCGACTGGAAGAAAAGCTCAACGCCGCACTCGATAACAATGGCCTTTGTTTGTGGGAACAACATATCCCCTCCGGCACATTGACGATATTCAACATGCAGTGGGGTAAAATGTTGGGTTATCAGCCTCACGAACTTACTGCCACGGTCGAAACCTGGAAAAACAACCTGCATCCAGAGGATTACGATCTCGCTGTAGGTGCATTTGAAGATCACCTTGCAGGAAAGACCGATCTCTACCAAGTCGTTCACCGCATGATTCATAAAGATGGGACTGACAGTTGGGTTTCCGACAGAGGCCGGATTATAGAGTACGCAGATGACGGCACCCCACTTCGCATGATGGGCACCCACATCGACATTACTAATGAAAAACGCTACGAGCAGCAACTGGCAAAACTTGCTAATAGCGATCCGCTTACCGGCCTACTAAACCGAAGTGCCATGGAAAAATGCTTCAAAGAAAATGCGGACCTTTGCCAATCAATTAAACGCTCTCTCATCTTTTTCGATGTGGATAATTTTAAAACCGTCAACGACGAACTGGGTCACCACGCGGGTGATAGTTTATTGATTAGTATTGCGAACAGTCTCAAAGAACTCGCATCTACTGACGCACAAATTGCTCGAATCGGTGGTGACGAGTTCGTAATCCTATGTAAAGAGTCCTCTCGAAAAGAACTGAGTGAGTTGTGTGACCAGCTGTTAACCTGCGTGCCTTCCACCATGCAGTCCATCATAAATCTAAATTATGAAAACGCACTGAACGTTGGATTAAGTATTGGTGTGTGTATTTTCCAGGCAAGTACGGGTAACTTCGAAGAGATATATCAAAAAGCCGATGCTGCCATGTACGAGATAAAGAAGAATGGCAAGAATGGTGTCGCGTTTATCGAGCTCACTTAACTTACTGACAAGTTGAGATAGTCATTACTCGATAATTGCACACCTGCATAAAACAGCAGGTACAAAAAAACCAGTCATAAATACTGGTTCTAAGAATTTTGGAGGCGCCTCCCGGAGTCGAACCGAGGTCCACGGATTTGCAATCCGCTGCATAAATCCCTTGTGTCTACCAATTCCACCACCAGGGCAACGCAATCATGCGATGGCAACACCATCTTCTCTACGACCTTCGCCGTGAGAACGAGGCGTACTTTAACCTATTGAGATTAACCGTCAACAAAAAATTTATCTTTTTTATTCAAGTGATTAAAATGCGATCTTTGCGGCTTAATAGTCAAACAATTCGCACAACGATTAAACATAGTTAAGCAAAGAAATCTGAATGCCTATTCTGAATTTAATCTGCAACCTCCGGATTCCAGCAAATCTGCCATTGATATAACACCTCCGATCTCTTCTTTTAAGAAGTCGCATGCCAAACTGTAAACCAACTGTACACCTGTTCACTCAGTACACCTACTTAATGTGATGTTTTATCTCTACCCTAACTGGTTGAATCAAAAGCATATTTAGAATTTACAATCAAACCATTTCAACAACTGGTTAACAAACTGTTCACCACAACCTTCAAAACACAGTCTTTCAAACACCCTATTTCCTTAGATATCAAACAGTTATGTTTTGGTTTGTTTCTTGCTCTGTAGTGTGCAACTGACAGAAGCTTCGAGTTGTCACTATGTACTAATCATTTTGGAGCATCTGTCTTGGGACGGGGGCACATTAGTTAGTGTGTCCAATGATGCCGGATCCAGTGTTGGCATCATTGGATACTCACATCGCCCTTTTATCAACTTTCAATGAAAAAAGAAGGTAGATGATGGAACATTTAATACATAGCCGACATAAAAGGCTGCTCAGCACGATACTCATAAGTGCTGCGAGTCTTTATGGGTTGGCAAATTCAACACCGGCAAGTGCTTCGGATTTTGTGCCAGAGATGTGTATGGCAGAAGCATATATGGAAGTAAATAATCTTAATAGCTTACCTCAGGATAAACTAAATTGTACCGCAGAAGACGTACAAATAGCTGAAATTTTTAACGAAAGTATCGATGAATGTACTCCTGGTGAAGTTGTGGAGTTTACAGCTAGTGTAACTATCGTGACAAACGCGAATGAGCGTTACGATACAACTTTTTATAACTCTCTCACAGGAATTGCTCCAAACTTTGTACAACCGGATACCGGGGAATCTATTGAACTACCAAACGATCCAGATACATCATATCCTTATTTGTGTAGTTTACTTATTCCTGATGCCAGCGCAGCGGATAATTTTGTGTTTGCTGACCTGGATCTAGATGCATGTGGTGATATCACAAAAGCCAATGGCGTGGATACGTACACACTTGATGATCAGACAATCACCATGTTGTGTGAAGATGTCGATAACGATGACAAAGCTGATTTCAGCTATTGTGCAGCTTGGGATAATCAAAGTCGTGATAACTGTACTTTGGACCGCGACCCTGTTCGTGGGCAGGTTCCTAACACCAAATCGAAATGTAATTGTGATGTCCTAACCACAAATATCTTTATTAAGCCAGAGCCACCAGAAATGACTAAAACATTGATCGGTGACGCGGCAGCTGATGAACCTAGTGGCGTATTTAAATATCAAGTTTCGATTAAAAATGTAAGTACTAAGTCTGATATTACAATCAATGCTGTAGAAGACATAGTACGTTCACCAACTGACTCTGGAGTTTTTGCTAACTTCGATCTGTCGACTTCAACAAACACAACCGTTGGTAACCTTACATTGTTAGCAGAACATGTAGATCATACGTGTGACGAAGCTTTTAGTGGACTCCCACTGACTCTGACTCCTACATCAACAACTGTTACATGTGTCATTGTGGTTCAAATTAACGATGAAGATTTACCAGATGATCAAAGTAATGAGCTTTACCGAGACTTTGTTCGTGCAACCGTCGTCGATAAGAATAATTCTGCAGTTGGTGACAACACATGTGATCCAACTCACCCAACAGAGCCTAGTACCCCTAGTAATGGTACTTGTACTGGTGTAGTAGAAGTAGCAATGCAAGATGTTGGTATTTCGATAACAATTAACAAGTTTGCTATCGATGGGCCTGGATATAACTGTATGGGTGATGTCCTTGCTAATGGCGAGTGTGATGGAGCCGTTTACATAGACGAACCAGGTGGAGATGTTACATATAAGTTAGAAATAGCTAATACTAGTACTGTTGATCCACTTACTATAACTGGTTTAGAGGACGTCGTTGATGCTGTCACTCTAGATCTATTAACAGGTAGCCTCACCGGTAACACGTGTGATGATAGTCTACCTATCCAGCTAGCGATTAAAGATGATCCTGGAGACAGTTTCAGTTGTGTGTTTGTTCGTGACGTTAGTGGTGGTCTAATCACTGTACACAATGACGCAACAGTCTACGCTGAAGAAAGTGCTGGTTATAGTGAAGGTAATACTACGGACGCAACTGATGGAGAAAATGTCACTATTACTGACGTTCCTCCTGCTGTAGTGCTAACTAAACAAGTTAAATCGGTTGCTGGCCTACCTACAGACGGAGACTTTGCAGAAAGCGCTATCGTGAATGAGCCTGAAGGTGATGTTATTTATCAATTCACCGTTAAAAATACATCAAGCTCTGAAGAAGACATCCGTATACTAAGTCTGACTGATCCAACGTTAGCAGGTTCTAGGGTAACTCAAACTGGAGGTGATTGTACATTTGATGGTACTGTTACTGTTGTTTACAACGCGACTTATACTTGTACGATAGAAGCTACTGTTACTGGTAATGCTGGTGAAGACTTAATCAACACCGCTTTTGTTACTATAACGGATGAGGAAAGCAATCTAAATTCCAATGATGACACAGCGACAGTATTCTTCGAAGATGTTGGTCCTCAGCTAACACTTGATTTTACTTATTCTGCAGTAGTGTTTGCTAAAATCGACACCACGGGTGGTTTTGAAGACTTGACTATTGACGCTCTTAAAATTCGTGGCGTGAGTATCCCTGCAGTGGGATTCCCAGACGAGACTGATCCAGAAATGCGTGTTGTTAGTTTTGCTGATACAAGAACACGAGATGGTTTAGGGTTCGACGCATGTGGAGTGAATGATGTTATTGCACCGAATACTCAAAAACTTTGCTACTTCGTCATTCAATTCTTGCCAATATTTGACAATATCGACTTCGAAGCTCTAACAGCAGGTGATGGTCCTGTTGAGGTTATCCTTTCGGATCCCGAAGGTAACTCTGTGAAATTTGAAGGCGAAATAGATGTATTGACTAGCAAGAATGGTCCTTTATAAAAACAGTCCTTTATAAATTAGTTACATTATTTTAGAAACAAGTGCCAGTCAATTTTACTTGACTGGCACTTTTATTACACTTCAGCCGTGGCTAATATAAAAGTCGAAAACATATTATTTTCGATTACCCTTACCTTTACTGCCACCCTCAGTGCTTGATAAACCAATTGTTACTGTGGCAGTCGATGTGACAATACCGTCACTGATGGTATAGGTAAAACTGTCACTTCCTTTAAAGCTTTTCGCTGGTGTATAAAGAATCTGACCATCACCTGAAATTTGAACCGTACCCTTAGCACCTTGTGTTGCAGAGATAACCGTTAAGATGTCCCCTTCTGGATCACTGTCATTTGCAAGTACATCTATAACAACAGGTTCTTTAGCTGATAATGTTACTGTATCATCCAAAGCAATAGGCGCGCTATTAGGTTCAACCGAAGTTGCAATAAGCACACTCTGCACCTCACTAACGCTCAAGCTTGAATCTAGTGTATGTTGCACAGAAATCGTTACATTGTAACTGCCATCTGATGCATCTAAACTAGCTATTGTGTCTAGTGTGACCGATTTACTTTCACCAGGAGCCAGAGAGACAGTTCCATTGTCTGCGTTCCAACCATTAGGAACGCTTAGAGCTACATTGAAAACAGAAGAATCACAATTCACACTATCCTGGTTGGTTACTGTCGCTGTGTAACTGATTGTACTACCCGGCTCAAGTTCACCACTTTGGTTTGGAACCACGGTCAACAGCGGAGTCCCCATCTCGCACACTTCAACTTGAGTTTCGACTAAATAGCTCGAAGTTGTACTAGTGTAGTAACTGCTATCAACACTATTAAAGGCGTTGAAAGTAATCGTATAAGTACCATCCGTAGCTAATTCGTCCGAAGTGACATCAAGCGTTACCGTATCGCTTGCACCCGGCGCTAAATCAATAGTGGCTGCCGTTGTAGTCCAACCTGCTGGCACTTCTGCTTCAATTGAGAAATTAGAAGATGAACAGCTATCACTATCGTTATTGGTCACAGACACTGTGTAGCTCTGCAGGCTACCAGGAACCATAGCGGTACTCTGATTAGAAGTAACAGAAATAGCTGGCTCACTCTGAGTACATATCTGCTTTGCGAAACTAACATGAACGCTTGCACCAGTACTGTCTGCCCACTCAGTAGTAATGGTTACACCGGCTACACTGTCGGTATAACTCGCCCCAACACTCAATGCGGCATCAGAAAAATCGTCATAAACACTTCCAGGCGTCATATCAAGCATTTGACTACTCTTCATATCTGATTCAGTAGCCAGACGCATAACTACTCCACCAGTAATACCGTCCTTATCTTCAAGAAAACTATCAAACCCTAAAGCCTGACGATATTCAATGTAGTACCAAAGTTGCTTTCCGGTTTCTGGGTCAGTTCCTCGTGGTATTTTTAAAACCTTAGCGATACCTGAGTGTAACATTTCGTAAGGCTCAACTAGATAGCTACCATCACTAGTAACAGAAGTTATTTCTGTAGATGAAAGCCATCCTAGTGACTCTTTATTGAATCCATTAAAGTGGCCATCACCATTGCCCATAATGTCGATGTTGTCGCCATAAACAAAGTTAGTACAATTGGAACCCACTATATCTACTCCGCAATCTAAAGATTGCGCATGGCGAAGACCAAAGTTATGACCAAGCTCGTGCCCTATTGTATTAACAGTAAAAGCACCATTTATCCAAGCTCGCGATTGAGTAGCTCCAATGGTCCCCATTCCTGTCCATCCACAATTGCTAATTTCGGGAAAGATATATACGAGGCGATCATAACTATCTGTATCTATGCCATTATTTGTCGCTGCCTGTTTAGCATAATTATCAATAGTATTGATATCACAAACTTCATCAACCGCTAATGTTAAATACCCAGATACCTCGCCACTAAGCCAAGTTTGGTCGTTCGAGTTTTCTCTATAGAAATCATTAACTGTACCAAAAACTAATTCTTCAGCTTCCTGAACAGTCCAAGGCTCTTGAACCTTATCTCGGAAGTTAAGCAGTAGGACCAATGTCTTTTGCTCACCAAATGTACCGTCGATTGAGGTCGTTGTAGTTCCAGAGGAAGTCGTAGAAGTAGATGTACTATCTTGGGCTGATATAATAATGCTGTTTTTATCTTCATCCAAAAACAATGCATTGTCATTTCCATCAATTGACCACCCTTTGGCACTAACCCGTAGGCCTGAATGAAGCTGATTGACATCTGTATTCTTTGATACATGAAGTTCAACTCTTCCATCGGCTGTTTTAAGTACATGATGTAAACGACTCTTGCTGTGATCTTCATAGTCTTCGTAAAAGACTTCAAGCTCACCTTCAAGCACTTGTTCTTGCTCTAGAAGTTTCTTAACTTCCTTTGGCATACCTTGTTGCTCTTCGGTGGTAATCGCAACACTAGCCACAGATGCTGGAGATGATTTTACTAGTTCAGTTAACAGTTGCTGACGCTCTTCTGCTAGTGAAATCATCTTATTTAGATTGTTACTTTTTTCGCTTTTCGTAGCGTTTTGGTAGGCAGCCATCGCATTCATCAATGCTTTGGTATTTGCTTGAGCATTTTGACGCTTCTCTGAAGCTATATTCTTCGCTTTTTGTGCATAGCTATGATGGTGATTTGCATCTAAACCGATACCATAAGTATCGTCCTGAGATACAGCCGATGCAGTGAACAAAAGCGCAGAAGCCCCAAACAGGGTTGTTATGGAAAACTTAAAAGCATTAGTAGCCAATATTTTTGAGTTATAGAGGATATTAAACATACGTAAAATTTTCAGGTCCGTTTCGTTTTGGAAGTTAAATTTCATCCCAGCGTAAAATGACAGCCTCACAATGGCCGCCGGATCATTAGCCAGCAAGCAATGTTTTTTGCATATATTTAGTTTTCTTTAAGTAAAGAAAACCATTAGAGACGAGCAGTTCCCACAATCGTTGAATACAACAAAATCGTGTAATGATTAACGGTAAGCTCTAGGTGATAATAATAGGATCTTGAAATTTAAATTCAAACCAACCAATAAATACGTAATTCAATATTGATGATTGGAATATAATAAATCACATTATTATCGCACCAAAGGTGTTATTGTATAATATTTATACCACTAGCCTAATATCCCCCACTGACATTTAAAATAGTATTTATGTACTTCTTAGAAGGTCAAAATACTAGCAAATACATAGATTAAATTTCAACCATATTGATAATAAAAACAATAAATTTTAAATAATTTCATTAAAATCATGAATGTAGGAAAACATTACGATTGTTAAAATGTTTACTCTAATAATATGAAATAAGAATAATATTAGAACTTCAGTTCTCTATTATTTACACTTTATCACTATCAATATTAATGACTTGTCATACTCATGACCTTTATCTAACTAAATAATGACAAATTATATTTCACACCATAATTTAACATAATAATTACAGTTTGTTATCAATTAAGACGATTTAATGAAAAGTTTGCATATCGTATAGAAATAGTTCCAAGCGGATTATCTGGCCTTTTTATAACGGGAATATTTTCTCTTTTTGTGATTTAAATATAGTTTCTATATATTAAAAAAGGCAGCCAATTCGGCTGCCTATTTTATTCATCTATTTTTATTCTTCGGGTTTATTCTTTTCTTTCTCTAGCTCATTAAGTATCGATTCAAAAGCGGGATAGCGCTGAGCGCCCACTACGATTTGAGGCTCGATAAGTTCACCATTTTCTACCCGACCAATAAGAAAGCTTGGAGTACCTCTCACACCGAGTGATTTACCCAGAGTTAAATCCCCTTCAACTTTTTCTGCCACCGATTGATCTTTTAAACAGTCAGTAAACGCTTGCATGTCTAAAGATAAATCTGTTGCGGCTTTTTGATAGAACTCATCACCTAGCTGTTTAACGTTGGTGAACAACATATCACGCATTGGCCAGTAAGAGTCTTGTTTAAAACTGCATGTCGCAGCAATGGCGGCTGGCATGGCTTGGGGATGAAAGTTGAGAGGAAAATCGCGCGCGACGTACTGCACTTTTCCTGTATCGATGAAGTTTTCCTTTATCTGTTTGAAAGCAGTATCCGTAAAGCGTTTGCAATAAGGGCATTGGAAGTCTGAGAACTCAATGATCGCAATTTTTGCTTCTGTACTTCCCAAAACCGGAAGGTTGCCGTCCTCAGTAAAGTTAGGTTGATTAGGCAGTATCGGTGCTTCTTTTTTTGGCGGTTTGAATGCCAACTCTTTCATATCTTTTACTTCACTCTCAATCTTACCGACTGACTCGGAAAGTTGACTTATCTCCTGCTTAAGTGACTCTATTTCAGATTTCAACTGATCCGTATCTTCTGACTGACAGCCAGAAATTAATGGCAGTAAAACGAACGGAGCTGCCAATCTCACTATGTTCCTTAACATGCTATGCCCCCACTATAAAACAGTGTCGATACGACTAGCTCGTACCTTGCTCTGCAAAAATGAAAGTTGTTCCGTTCCCAGATGTTGAAGATAAGTTGTTTACACCTCACTAGTGTTACATATATCAGTAATGGATTTTAGATACGACTTTGTCGAGGAATCTCATTACTAGTAATGACCCTAGATGCATAAATAAATTTACAACTTATTATTAAACAGTCACTTCTTTCAATTTGTTAAAAAGTATTGTCAACGTGTAAACATAAGTCAATTTACGTAATAAGGTTAATTGGCTTATAACGATAAATATGGCTTATAAATCAGAGTCATACATCTTTAGTACCATAAATAAGATTTGCACATATTAATCTAGTCATTAAATGTGCCACTTTAATAAAATCCAAAAGAATTAATAATCCGGATTACCAGTGGTAATCTCAATTAACAGTTGACTAACTGATAAAACCAACATCATATTTCTAACATTTATTGTCTACCACTTTGATTTAAATCAATTTCTTCGCCGAAGTAAAAAATAAAACCCACTTTTCAACTAACATTAATTATAGAGATTGGTAATTTTACGTTTAACACATGAATTATATATAATTTTCTGTTTTGTCCGTCACTTTTTATTTATACATGAAATATAGGGAGGATCTATTATGACATTGCGTAATAAAGAACTTACCCTCTTAGTCATCGCATGCTTAGTATTCTTAGTTTGTATTACACTTGGCCGTTAGATGGGCTAGTATCGCTGAAAGAGCACCTGTCATGTGCTACCTTAACGTAATCATTTTTAAGCTTTTGTGCTCTTTCAGTTTTCTCAAGTTGCCATATAAGCTACTAACGCCAAGAATAACTCAGGATACTCGCCCAAACACCTTTCAAGATAAAACCATAAGGCTTAAGACAATCCCCTATCGCTTGTGACAATGGCCCCAAGCCTTCTATACGCATCATGAGATGTTATGAACAATACCCTCCCGATTAATATGGTAAATGAACATCATGCTGTGCTAATGTAGCAACTTATGATCGATCGCCTCCAGAACACTACTACTCCAATAGATATGACAAAACTGCAAACTCGGACATTCTTACCGGCTAGGTCATTGATGCGCACTATTACCTGGCTACTATTCGTGATGGTGGTTTCTGTGTTTGGTTGTCTTGTCTACTTCTTAAACTCGTTAGATAGCCTTGCAGCCGATGAATTGTCCCATAGAGTCCAGTTAGCTTTGCAACTTGAGAAGCGTAACGCCAGAGACTCTCTAGAGGAATATTCTTTTTGGGATGAGGCATACCAAAAAATAGAGGTTGAGCGTGATTTGGCTTGGGTCGCAAAAAATTCAGGCGATTATCTCATGGATAAGCATGACTTTGATTTCAGTGTTGCCATTACTCGCGGGGATCAAGAAGTCTACCTAATTAGAAGCAGCGATGCTAAAACCATCAACTATAACGATTTAAAACAGCCACTTCTTGAGATGATGGCTGTCTCCAAGCAGCTAAATACTGAGAAAAAGCTCACCAACGGCTTGTTCCGTATTGGCCAAGATGTGTATCACATCGTTGGCGGACCTTTTATCAGTGAACAGAATAAACAAGCGCGCGAAGGGACGTATCTAGCGTTAGGAAAACGTATTGATACCGATTACCTCAGTGAACTTGAAAACGACTATCAACTTTTCGGGCTCAATTTAAACAACAGTGCAGATGGGCTTGTCAGTTACAAGACGCTTTACTCCCCTTCAGGAGGCATCATTGGCTACCTTTCTTGGCAACCTCACGTTCCTAGTAAGGCGATCATCCCATCAATCACGCTCATAACGATTTTGTTTGCCTTCCTTATTACAGCGGTGACGATGTATATCTTGAAGAAAGAGCAAGTCAGTCGAGAAGAATATGAAGGCCAGTTGTTCGAGGAAGCAACGACTGACTCTTTAACCAAAGTGAAAAATAGACGCTATTTTATGATGATGGGTGTCAATGAGTTTAATACCTGCAATCTATTAGAAGAAAAGCGGCTTTCCGTTTTGGTTTTGGATATCGACTACTTTAAAAGCATCAATGACAAGTTTGGGCATAGTGTTGGTGATAAAGCGTTGACGCATTTTACTCAAGTGTGTCGTACTGGATTAAGAAAGGCCGATATCTTGGGTCGAATAGGGGGCGAAGAATTTGCCGTTATTTTACCGTTAACAGATGCTAAAAAAGCGAAAGAAATTGCGAACAGAATTCGCGTGCTCATTGAGAAGAGCCCCTGCGTTTCTCATGGTAAGTTGATCAATTTAACCGTTAGTATTGGCATCGCAGCCTTTAATCAGCAAGACACCTTTGAAGCTATGCTTGAGGAAGCTGACAAAGCGTTGTACAACGCGAAACATCAGGGTAGAAACCAAGTCATTATTTATCATGACTATACGCAAGAGCTAGGGTAAAGCACGAGCATAGTAAGTAGGCAAGCTTTTCGCCTCGTCCGCCTCCCCAATCTCGAAGAATTGAGTATTTAGGTATACCATTAACTATCTAAAGCGTCTGCGTTTGGGAGTTTCTGACTATGTCTAAAAGGCCACCGTCTCGTTTGCCGTTATATTCTGATTCTGATCTTAACTTTATCCTTCCTAATTTTCTTATCAGCGAATTTTTCTATGCGAGATCCTTAGAAAAAGACGTCATCCTTGGCCAAGACCCAGAGTTTAACCATCAATACCGTGTCACGTTGAGACGAATGCGTTCACTAAGTCTTTTGTTAAAAGAACTCTTACCGCAATTTGAACGAAAGCTACTCAAGCCAAGCTTAAAACTAGTAATGAAAAAAACCAACTTGTTACGTGATCTAGATGTATTCATTATGGATAAAGCACGCTATGTCACCATGCTCCCAGAGCATAAGGCGTCATTAGAGCGTATGTTTACCATCATAGAAGACCACCAATTTGAAGAGCAGCAGCGCGTGGCAGATTGGTTAACAAGTAGAAGATACCTTAGTACGTCAATTTTGATTGAAAATAGCCTACGCCGTGCTTTACGCAGCGAAGATCAATCCGAATACATTGATCCGCTAAGTTTTGCAAACAATAAGATCGTGACCCAGTTTCGCCGAGTGAGTAAGTCTATCAACAAAATTTCTGACACAAGTGAGGATAGCGATATTCACGCATTGAGAATCAAATGCAAATCGCTTCGCTACCTCCTTGAATGCTTTTCTGCGCTCTATTCGAAAGATCAGCATAAAGATAACGTTAAACAACTTAAGTTACTGCAAGATAAACTCGGAAACTTTAACGATACCTCCACACAAATCGCTTTTTTCTCTCGCCTGAGAACGACTTCAGCCAAACAAAAAGAAGACAGAAAAGCACTGAAAGCGCTGATCAAAGAAATAAAAAACCAACACAAACAAACTCGCCAGACCATCGTGAGTGATGTAAAACTGTTTCATCAATTCCTTCAGGAATCATCCGCTTTGGATTTGTATCGAGTTTGAACAAGCATCGTTCAATAGCGCTCGTTTCTCTGTAACATGGCTTTTCACGTATTCTTCATAAACTCACTCTAAAGTATTGAGCTGGGCAAGAATAAGAACGATAACGTGAAACCACTAAAACGATACCAATACGAACGTTACGCCGTGTTATGTAATCTGGCTTATCCTCGCGTTTTTAAACAAACTCGTTACGGATTTGATCCTAACGGTCAGAGAGTCATTAAAAACGAGCACGGAAAAATCATGATTCGTGTCCTCTGGAGTAAAAAGAGCGAAGAGGTCGTTGTGGTAATCAAAGGTTCTCATAGCCTTTCTGATTGGTTACTAAACTTCGCAATGTGGACCAAAAGTTGTCGTCTATTAGGTCTGAAATATCGTATCCACGCGGGCTTCTACCACCTGTTATTCCAAGAAAGTATGCCAAGCCGAAATGAAGACAGGTTAGGTTTGAGTGTAATTGAGCGGTTAGAAGACACCGTTGTCCCTCTGATTTTTCAAGGCAAACGCATTACCATTACTGGGCATTCTTCTGGTGGTGCAATCGGCAGTGTTTTTGCTGATTATATCGAGAGCAAATATCCCAAAAGTATCAAACGCGTCGTGACATTTGGCCAACCTGCTATTGGTGACTGGACATTCAAGAAACGATATCAGTTGGGACACAAAACCTATCGAATCTGTTGTGATATCGATATTGTCACTTTCATGCCACCCGTTCCCTTTCTGTACTGGCACGTTGGCAAAATGCTTTGGTTATATAACGGCAGAATTTACGAAAATACGCCGACCATGATTCGATTAGGGCGCTCATTGATAAGTTGGCTATTTCGCCCCTTCTCTTATCATTTGATGAGCAAGTATATTCGTAATAAGGACTTCTTTGACGAAAGGTGAAAGGCTTGAAAAAGCCGAACTCAATCGGCTTATCGGTATTATCTAAATTACAAAGATGCGATTTCTTTATCCAATTGATATTTACTGTCAGTGACGATTTTTTCTAATACTTCAACGCGCTGTTTTAATTCCACGACTTGCTTTTTGAGATTGTCCTGGTCTTCTTGGCTCATAGCATTACGCTCAGAGACCTCTAGCGCTCTTAATTCCTTTTTATGGTTCAAGATAAGTTTGACTATCCCGCCGCCAAACAAAGAACCGAACACAATAGCAACCACCAATACATCAGCAACAGATTCCATTCTTTTATTCCTCTAAATTTTGCTTAGATAAAGGTTACTCATTAACCCAATAAATATCAAACAACCCATTGATTAAACATATAGTTTTAAAGAAAACTGCGTGTGTAATAGTAAAATTACTCAGATTATTTATCGCGTCGTACTAAGAAGAGTAAGAATAGAAAAGTTTTTGGAGAATTCAAAACGACGAAAGCCAGTCCTGAGACTGGCTTTCTAAATAATGGAGGCGCCTCCCGGAGTCGAACCGAGGTCCACGGATTTGCAATCCGC
>ERZ1673961.86-NODE-86-length-46227-cov-299.091419_pt1 | contig 46227 bp, 46 predicted proteins | sample MGYA00580189_ERZ1673961 | MGnify/ENA primary metagenome ERZ1673961 (study PRJEB41334, sample SAMN05608105) | rock metagenome | biome: terrestrial subsurface; feature: shale formation; material: shale | place: USA: Pennsylvania ... | reverse complement strand
ATAGAACTTCAATCAATATTTTAATATTTGATTGATAAATGTATTATACGAAGGACAAAAATGAAAAAAATAAAAAAAGCTTTTTTAGCAACTGTTATTTTAAGTGTTAATACTTTATTAGCACATAGTTTATGGGTTAACTCTTTTGAGTCATTCTCTCATAAACCAGGGCATGCAATAGTTAGTTTAGGATGGGGACATTCAATTCCTATTGATGATATACTTAATTCACCCAATGGAAGAGTTGTTATAGAAGATTTTTCTTTAATTAATCCAAAAGGAGAAAAAACACAATTAAAAATTCCTTCAAGTGAAACTGCAAAGGCAAATAAAACAACTAAAGATTTTGATTTATATGATGCCGATATAGCTTTACAGAAAATTGCTCTTAAAAAAGAGAGTATAAAAGGGGTTTATACCATTCAAGCCAATTCTAAACCTACTTTTTATACAAGTTACTTAGATTCAAAGAACAGACAAAGATTAAAATTAAAACCAAAAAATGAGGTCAAAGATATTAAAAAAATATTAATGTCTGTAAGATACCAAGCAAATGCAAAATCTTATCTTACTTTAGACAAATGGACAGAACAAAAAGCTACAAACAAAGGACTTGAAATCATTCCTAAGACTGACCTTTCAAATGTAAGAGTAGGAGACCTTGTTGAGTTTGAGATTTTATTTATGGGAACACCTTTAAATGCAAGTCCTTCAAGTATGGATTATATCAAAGCTGCTAGCAATACTTTTGGTCAAAAGGAAGGATTTGCTTTAATGTCATCTATCGTAGATGGAAAAGCACAAATAAGAGTTCAAAGTGCAGGACAATGGATTGTATCTTGCAATCATAAAACAACAATAACAAAAGATGGTCCATTAAAAGAGTTATATAACAAGGTGAATTATTCATTTATTGCTAGTAGCTTAACTTTTAATGTAAAAGAATAAAATATAATGTATAACTTTTAAATAATGCTTTGAGAGTTAACTCTCAAAGCTTATTATATATTTTAATCCACCATCATTTTTATAATCTATCTTTCCTAGTAGTTGCTTTTGTGAGATAGAAACAATAAGCCTTAGTCCCAAGCTTTTGCTTTTATAAATATCAAAATTTTGGGGTAAACCTTTTCCATTGTCAGCAATCTCAAGAACATATTGAGAATCTTGCTTTTTAAAAGTTATTTGAAAAAAGTTATGAGATGAGTTTTCTTCAAAAGCATATTTTAAACTATTCGTCAAACATTCATTAATTATCAAACCGCAAGGTAATGCATACTCAATATCCAAGAATATATCATCAATATTAAGCTTTATATCTAAATGTTCAATATGATATGCATTTTTAATATCATAAATAAGTTCATTGATATATTTTTTAAAAGGAATTTTGTTTAAATCTTTGCTTTCATAAAGTTTTCTATGAACTAATTCCATAATATAAACTCTTTCTTGAATATCAGTAAGAACTTCTTTTGTATTTTTATCACTTACTTTTCGTTTTTGAAGTTTTATTAAACTTATAGTAAATGCCAAATTATTTTTTACCCTATGGTGAATCTCTTTTAATAGTGTATTTTTCTCATCTAAAGAGTTTTTTAACTCTTGTGTTCTCTCTTCTACTTTTAAATCAAGAAGTTTAATATTGCTTTCCATAGAATCAAGCATCAAATCAAAAGTTTGTCCTAACTGTCCAATTGAATCTTCACCTTTTATATTTGACCTAAATTTTAAATTACCACTTTGTACTTGTTTTGATGTATTTACTAAGGTATCTATACTTTTTGAAAACTTTCTAAACAATAAATATCCAAGTAGTATTGCAAAGATAAAAGACATAATTGCAGCAGGGAAAAGCTTCCAAAAGGCCTTATCAATTGCCTTATATAAATCTTCTTCATAAACTGTTGTTAAAAATACTAATCTTCTTACAGGATCATTATTAATACTTCTAACCCATGTTAAAGCTTTTTTGCCATTTAGCATATGAATAATTGGCTTGCCATTACTAGCACTTAAAATATCTTTTGCACTTAATGTACCTGTATTTATACTCTTTACATCAGATAACTTGCTAATACAATATTTGTTATTTGTAGGCTTATCATTTTTATTATATAAAGGATTATTTGTAGCATCTTTTACATTTAACCACATCAAAAAAGTATTTCCTTTATGTAAGTGATTAGTATATGAAAAACTTTTTTGAACATATTTTTTTATCTTTTTTTCTTCATTATTTTCATGATCATAAAACAAATCACTATTACAAGAGAGTAATAAATTGCTATTTTTATCAAACTCCATACTATAAACTATATGACTAGTAATTGAAGGACAAAAGTTTTTTTCATGTTTTTTTATATAGTTTTTCCAACTATTTACTTTATGATTTGAATTTTTGTATTGAATATAGCCATCATTATTTAGCATGTTATTTAGATGATATGATTTCTTATTTGAATTATCTATTAAAGCTACTTGACAAGATAGATCTTTAGAAAACTCTTTAAGAAGAGATTCTTGCTGTAAAAATGATACTTTTTTTAATTTTAAAGATAAGTTTCTAAGCCTCGCTTCTATATTTAATCTAATTATTTTATAGTTTTTCTTTCCATCATTTCTAATATATTTAACTGCTAAATGAAGTTGTTGTGTATTTAAAGCAATTGTTTGCTCTACTTGTTTTATCTCATGTTCATACTGCTCTTTTTCCATTTTTGGGATGATAAGTAAAAAAAGAATAGATAATAAAACTAAAGCTAATACAATAAGAGATAAAAAGAGTTTTGAAGAAAAAGATAATCTTGCTAAAGTATTAAAATTAGTCAAGTTTTAGCCTATAGCCAAACTCATAAACATTTTCAAAAACCTCTGCATCAAGCTTTGTTCTTAATCTATAAACTAATGTTCTTAATTTTCCCATATCAGATAGTGACTCACCTCTATAGATATATGAAATTATTTGCTCAAAACTTACTGACTCTTTTGGATTTTCACTTAAAATATCAAAAAATTTTAATTCATTTCCTGTTAATTTTATACTATCTAATCCTTTTGATAAAATTTTTTTTATCTTATCATACTTATAACCTTCTACTAAGTCAATAACTATTTGTTCACTTATAAGATCTCTATTTTTAAAAAAATAGTTGTGCTTATGAAGTGCAGTTTTAATAGCAATATCAATATCTCTTTCTCGACAAGGCTTTATTAAATACGCATAAGGTTCACTCTCCATAGACTTTTTTACTGTCAAATCATCACTATAAGAAGTTAGAAAAATAATTGGTATCTTATGAGCTTGCCAAATCTCTTTTGCAGCTTCTAATCCACTTTTATAGCCTTTTAAGTTAATATCCATAATTACAATATCTGGCTTATTTTCATTTGCATGTTTTATTGCACCTTGTGCTGTTGATTCTATTCCTGATATTTCATATCCCATCTCTTCCAATGAACTTTCCATATCAATTGCTAATACCATCTCATCTTCTACTATTAATATTTCTACACTTTTTTGTAAAAATTCCATTAATTTGTTCATTAAATCTCCAATTGTGATTTGAATGTGATTTATATTGGTTATGATACTCACTATCGATTTAAAGTTTGTTAAAAGTAAAAGTGAATACAATTCAATTTTTATTTTTCAACTTAAAACTATACACAAGGAATATAATGAATAGAAAAATACTTTTAAGTTCAATTGCTTCTTTAGCAATTTTTTCTTTAAATGCAAATGCACAAGATACAAAAAAGATAAATTCAGTTGATGTTTGGGAAACTGAAATTGTTAGTTCTTCTTTAAACTTAGGAAAAGACTCAATTGAAACTAAGCAAGCTGACCACTTAAGTGATTTATTAAGAGGATTACCAGGTGTTGATGTTGGAGGAAGTCACTCAATGAATAATAAAATTATCATTAGAGGAATAAAAGATGAGGATATTAATATTACTATTGATGGTGCAAAACAGCCTAATGTTGATATGTTTCACCATCAAAGTACTCTAAAAGTCAATCCTGATATTCTAAAAAAAGTAAATATTGAAGTGGGTGCTAACTCTGTAGTTCATGGAGAACTAGGAGGTTCAATAGAGTTTGAAACAAAAGATGGAAAAGACTTTTTAGAAAATGGTGAGAAAGTTGGAGCAATTGTTTCTACTAAATATAATAGTAATGATAGCATAGGAGCATCACTTGCTACATATGGGAAAATAACTGACAACTCTGATTTCTTTATTTATTATGATCAGATTGAAAATGAAAATTGGAAAACAGGAGATGGAACCAAAGAAAAAGGAAGAGAAGGTACTATTAAAAACCTTTTATTAAAGTATGGTATTGACTTAGACGATACGCAAAGAGTATCTTTTTCTTATGATAGACTAGAAGATGAAGGTGATTATCACCCAAGACCAAATTTTAGCACAGCAGTAAATGAAGCAATTAATGTTGCAAGAGGAGCTCCTGCAGATTTAATTCATCCAACTGAATATATTAGAAACACTTACACATTAAAGCATACACTTGATAAAGGTGAAAATCTACTTATAAACTCTTCTTTATATTTCAATGAAATGGACTTAACAAGACATGAATCAAACTCTAATAAAAGAGGAGATGTTTTTAATGCCGTTGTAGAAAATAAAGGTTTTAGCACAAAAGCTCAATCAAATATCAACTACAAAGATATTCTTAATACTTTTACATATGGATTTTCTTATGATGTACAAACAAGTGAAGTAACTACTGATGGAGATGCTTATGGAGATGATGAAGAATCTAAAACTTTCGCACTATTTATTGAAGATACAATTGATTTTAATAATGGACTTATATTAACTCCAGGAATTAGAGCTACAAAATATAAACTTGATGGAGTTGTTGCTGATGTGAGTGAAAAAAAGATAACTTATTCTCTTGCTGCTGAATATGCAGTTACAGATAGTTTATCATTACTTGCTAGCCATACAACACTATTTAAAGGTGCTCCTATGCAAGAAGTTTTTGCAAGTTATAGAACAAGAGCTACAACACAAAACTCAAATATTAAATCAGAAACAGGTTATAACAATGAAGTTGGGTTTAAATATATCAAAGATAATGTACTAGGTGCAGATAATATTGGAATATTAACTAAATATTATGTTACAAAAATCAATGATGATATCGGTTTTGATAATACATATAAAATGGTTAATTTAGGAGATACAAAAACAAAAGGTATTGAAGCAAGTTTTGCTTATAACTTAAATGACTTTAATGCTTTATTTACATACTCAAGAATGGATTCAGAAGTACTTTATACAGGGGAAGCGCTTGAACAAGAAACAGGAGATACATTTACTCTTGGATTAAACTATCAAGCTACACCTGAAGTTGGACTTTCTTGGCAATCAATCTTTGTTAAAGATGAAAACGATGTAAAAGATATAGAAAAAGAGGGTTATCATGTACATGATTTAGCTGTTAAATATACACCAAAATCAATAAAAGGTTTAAAAGTAATTGCTGGAATTGATAATATATTTGATAAAGCTTATGCTTCTCACTCTTCTTTTCAAGGTGATTTAAGAGCATTTGGTGATGCAACAGATTATGAACCAGGAAGAAACTTCAAAGTTACTCTTTCTTATAAATTCTAGAAAAATTATGTTTGAAAAAACAAAAATTTTTTACATGAAACTAAGTCAAAAATTGGCTTAATTCATGGTTTTACAGCCTGAATAAGCACAGCACTTTTTATTTTTATTAATGGTGATTATACTAGCAAAATATTATTTGCAATGATTACTAAAACTATAATAGTGTCAATATTGGTATATGGATACTATTTTCAAAAACAAGATATTAAGCACTATGCTTTATCAAATAAAACCAGAGATTCCATTTATTTTTTCAGCGACTACTTTTTTAGTTTTGACTATAATTTCACTTTCATATAAAAAAAAGGAAGCTATTAGATGTTAGAAGTAGTAATTCTTGCAATTGCATTAAGTATGGATGCTTTTGCAGTGTCTATTGGATTGGGTATAAAAAGTAATGAGAATTTAAAAACTTTAGCTATTAAAGCTGGTTTATTTTTTGGTTTTTTTCAAGCTTTAATGCCTTTTATTGGATATTTTGGTGGAGTTGGATTAAAAGATATTATTGGTGGCTTTGATTATTGGCTTGCGTTTTTTCTTCTTTTAGTTATTGGTGGAAAGATGATATATGAAGCTTTTGGAGAAAATACAGAAGAGGATATAGCAAAGGTTTCAACTAAAGTTTTATTAACTTTAGCAGTTGCTACTAGTATAGATGCAATGGCAGCTGGTTTTACACTTCATTTATTTGATTTAAATGTTTATCTTTCTTTGGTAATTATAGGTATTACAACATTTATTTTTAGTTTTATTGGGGTTATGATTGGTTCAAAAGGAACTGCAAAATATGAAAGTAAAGCAGAAATTCTTGGTGGAGTTGTTCTTATAATCATAGGCTTTAAAATATTACTTGAGAATACTATTCTTTAAAACTTAAAAAGATATACTCTTCTTAAGTTTCTACAAATATTTAATAAAATTTATATAAACTTTAAAAGTAAGTAACAATTAACAAAAATAATGTAAAATTTCACAAAAATAATATAAAGGATATTTATGAAAAAAATAACACTAGCTTTTATTACAATATTTGCTTTGCTATTTATTGGATGTAGTGATGATAAATCTGCTAAAACATCAAAAGAAAAAGAAGTTATAAAAGTTGGAACTTCAGGTGGATATTTTCCATTTACTTTTTACAAAGATGATAAACTTCAAGGTTTTGAAATAGATGTTTGGAATGCAATTGGAGAGAAACTTGATGCAAAAATTGAGTTTAAAACAGCAAAATTTTCTGGACTTTTTGGAATGCTTGAAACAGGTAAAATCGATACAATTTCAAATCAAATTACAACAACACCAAAAAGATTAAAAAAATATTACTTCCCAACTCCTTATGTTTATGATGGAGCACAAATTATTGTACATAAAGATAATAATGATATTAAATCATTTGAAGATTTAAAAGGGAAAAAAGTTGGTGTTACACTAGGTACAAACTATGCACAAATTGTAAGAAGTTTAGATAAGAACAATGAGGTTGAACTAATCACTTATGAGGGAAATGGTTTTGAACAAGATGTAAAACTTAAAAGAATTGCTGCATTCGTTCAAGATAGAATCTCAGCAGTAGAACTAATCAAAAAAGCAAACTTACCTTTAAAAATAGTAGGTGAACCACTTGAAGTATTAACAAACTCTTTTCCATTTGTTAAAAATGAAAAAAATAAAGCTTTAGTTGAAAAAGTAAATAAAGCTATAAAAGAATTAAAACAAGATGGTACATTAAAAAAGATTTCAGTAAAATGGTTTGATTCTAATATTACAGAGAAATAATGAGCACATTTGATATAGATTATACCCTAGGGATTTTCCCAATACTTTTTAAATATATAGATATTACTATCTCTATGGCGGTTATTTCTGCTGCCATAGCTTTAATAATTGCTGTTTTAATTGCTGTTATTACAACATATAAAATAAAAATACTTACACAACTTTGTGATTTATATATCTCTTTTTTTAGAGGAACTCCTTTATTGGTACAACTTTATTTATTATATTTTGGTCTTCCTCAAATTCTTCCAATATTTTCAAACTTAGATGCTTATACAGCTTCTGTTGCTGGATTGGCATTGCACTTTTCAGCTTATATGGCTGAATCAATTAGAGGGGCTATCTCCTCTATTGATAAAGGACAATTTGAAGCAGCAAACTCACTTGGAATGACAAGAACACAAACTTTTTCTCATATAGTTTTACCACAAGCTATTAGAGTTGCTATTCCTAGTTTGATGAATAACTTTATTGATATGATTAAAAGTACATCACTTGCTTTTACACTAGGAGTCCCAGAGATTATGGCAAAGGCACAAATTGAAGCTTCAAGTAGTTATAAATATTTTGAGTCATTTTTAGCAGTTGCAATTGTCTACTGGGTAATTGTAGTTACATTTACTTTCTTTCAAAGAAAAATTGAGGCAAAATTAAATAAAGCTTATTAATAAATAAAGGCAATAATCATGAAAAATAAATTTTTTACAATTTCTATACCAATTTTATTATTGATTATTGCCTCTTTTTATGTAACTTCAAAATTTGTAAAACCAGCTCCAAAAAAAGAGATTACAATAGCAACAGGTTCAAAAAGTGGAAGTTATTACAAAACAGCCATGCTTTACAAAAAACTACTTGAAAAAGAGAAAGTTAAAGTAAATATTTTAACTTCAAAAGGCTCTATTGATAATATAAAGCTTTTAAATGAGAATAAAGCTGATATTGCATTTATCCAAAATGGCACAATTACTACAAAAGATACAGATAGTATAAAATCAATTGCATCAGTTTATTATGAACCTTTATGGGTATTTTATAAAAATGAAGGTTATAAGATTGATTATATTATTCAACTTATTACAAAAAACATAAGTATAGGAGAAATTGGAAGTGGCACTTACGATTTAGCTTCAAAAATATTAAAAGACAATGGTCTATCAAATGAGAATTCAACTATTTCAAACTACTCAAGTTCTAAAGCAAAACAACTTCTTTTAGATGGGAAAATTGATGCAATGTTTGCAGTTACATCACATAATTCACAAGTAGTAAAAAGCTTACTTGCAAATCCAAATATTAATGTTTTAAATTTTAAAAGAGCAAAAGCTTATAGTAGAAAATACTCGTATTTAGAATCCCTTACTCTTTATGAGGGGACATTGGACTTATATAAAAATTTGCCAGATGAAAATATTAATCTACTTGCAACTACTGCAAATCTTGTTGCAAGAAGTGATTTTTCACAAGAATTAATAAGAATTTTACTTAAAAAAGTAAAAGAAGTACATAAGCAAAAAGATCTATTTGCAAAACAAGGTGAGTTTCCAAATTTGAAAAATATGAAATTAGAACTTCATGAAGAAGCAAAGATATATTTTGAAAATGGAGATACTTGGTTAGAGAAGATTTTTCCATACTGGATAGCTGCAAATATAGATAGATTAAAGATTTTTATTATTCCTTTACTTACTCTACTTTTTCCTTTATTTAAAGGTGTATTACCACTTTATCAATGGAGCATGCGTTCAAAAATATATAAATGGTATGATGAAGTAAAAAGTGTAGAAATAGAGATTGGATATTTAAATAAAGAGCAACTACAAACGCAACTTGAAAAACTTCAAGATTTACAAGATGAGATATCAAAAGAGACTAAAGTTCCTTTATCATTTATGGGTGAATATTACAATTTAATCATGCATATAAATATGTTAGAGCAAAGAATAAAAACTAGATTAAAGCTTATTTAAATTCTTTGCATTTATCTTTTGTACTAATTCACTTATTACATTTTTGTAAAGTTGTGTAAATACATAAGGATCTTCTTCATATAATTCAAGTGCAAGTTTAAAACTTATAACTTTTACATTTGTATTTGCTCTTACTGTTGCACTTCTTTTCTCTTTTGTAATTGGAGCAAACTCTCCAAAGATTTGATTTTGTTTAATCTCACCAACAATATTTGCACCTATAATTGCCCTACAACTTCCCTCAACAATAAAAAATATATCATCGCCCTCATCATACAAGCTTATAATTACTTCATGGGGTTTATATCTAATAAACTTAACATCTTTAACAATATGTTTTATATCTTCATCTCTCATATCTTTAAAAAAGCGTATATTCTTTTTTGAATCTACTAGCTTTTGAACAATATCTTCACACTCTATTTCTTCTTTTGGTTCTAAAGATTTTAACTCACCAATTTCATTTTTAGAGTACTCAACTTCTAAAGGTTTGCAAGTTGAATTAATTTTAAATTGACAAATAGAGTTAAAATTTTTACTTGTGTGTCTTAAAAAGTCTCTTGTTCCAAAGACATTTGAAGTTGTAAAGTTTTTAATAAATTTAGTAAGAATTTGTGATCTCATAGCTTCATTCCAAATATATAAATCAAGATAATAAAGCTTTGTATTCATAACCTTTACAGCTCGCAATTTTTCATCTTTTAATACTTTTTTAAACTCTTTTTCAAACTCTTCAAAAGTTATCTCATCTTTATTATCATATTCATCATAGATTTGTTTAGCATTGTACTTCATATCAATATTATAAAAGTGCTCAATCAAACAAACTGTATCATTTAAAAATTTTTTCATCAATTTTGTTTCAAATTGTGGATCCATTACAGAAAAAAGATTTAAAATATTAAAAATTTTATCTTTTATACTTAAATACTCATTATTTCCAAGTGTGTCATTTATTCCTAAAATACCTTGATGATACTCTATGATTTGGTAAAAGTTATCTAATTTTGATTTTATATACTCTTGCACTTTCCACTCTTTTCTTTTTGTTTGTTGAAGTTTCTATTTTAGCCTAAATTAGATATAATCTCAAAAAAAATTTGAAGGATTATAATTTTGAGAATATTATCAGGAATTCAACCATCAGGTACAATACATATTGGTAACTATTTTGGTATGATAAAAAAGATGATAGAGTCACAAAATGATGGTGAACTATTTGCTTTTTTAGCATCATATCATGCTTTAACATCTGTAAAAGACAAAGAAGCTTTACAAAATAATATATTTGAAGCAACTGTTAACTTTTTAGCTTTAGGAATGAACCCAGAAAAATCTACATTTTGGGTACAACATGATGTAAAAGAAGTACTTGAATTATACTGGATATTGTCAAATCACACTTCAATGGGACTTTTAGAAAGAGCACACTCATACAAAGATAAAACTGCCCGTGGAATACAAGCAAACCATGGATTGTTTTCATATCCTGTTTTAATGGCTGCTGATATTTTACTTTATGATGTAGATATTGTGCCAGTAGGAAAAGATCAAATTCAGCATGTTGAGATGACAAGAGATATTGCAAACTCTTTTAATCATGCTTATAATACAGAAATCTTTACACTTCCATCTGCAAAAGTAGATGAAATAGTTGCAACAGTTCCAGGAACTGATGGAGCTAAAATGTCAAAATCATATGGTAATACTATTGATATGTTTGGAAGTAAGAAAAAAGTTAAAAAACAAGTAATGGGAATTGTTACAGATTCAAAAGAGCTTGATGAACCTAAAGAGTGGGAAAAATGCAATATTTATAAACTTTGTGAACTTTTTATGAATGAAGATGAATTAAAAGATTTACAAAAAAGATATGAAACTCCAGGTGAAGGTTATGGGCATTTTAAATTAACACTTTTAGATAAAATAAATGAGCACTTTGAACCTTATTTAGAAAAAAGAGAGTATTACTTAAATAACAAAGATGAAGTAAGAGATATCTTAGCATTTGGAGCAAATAAAGCAAGAAAAATTGCCCAAGCAAAGATGGAACAAGTAAGAGAACTTATAGGACTTAAAATATAAAAATAAAAGGCTTTGCCTTTTATTTTAAACTATTCTTATCACTTCTTCTGTATTTTTAGAAATTTTTTCAACTCTATCTTGCCAAAGTTTACTAAAGAGTTTTTTCTCTTCATCACTTGCTTTTTTTTGAACTATTTTTTTCATCAATTCTGACACAATAGGTTCAAAAGTTATACTACTACAATCATAATACACATCAACACTTTCATTTGTATCTAATCTTGTAAATTTTACATTTGAATTTATATCTTGTTCAAAAAAAAGTAAATTTCTTCTATCAAAGTTTCCTGAAATTCCTTTAAATCCTGTATTTATTGTAGCTGCTGTTATTGCACTAATTACATTTGCAACAACTCCTGTTGTTCCTTCAGTTGAAGCATTTTTAAACTCTACTTTAATCTCTCCTCTTTTAGGTAAAGTTAATTTATATAGAGTTTTTAAGCCCTCGCTACACATCAAATATGCACCTAAAACAGTAGGACATGAATGACCTGCAATTTTTACTGCATCTAAGTAATTAAATTCAATAACTCCATTTTCAAATGCGCCTAAAAAGTTTGAGAGTTTATCTTCTAAAGTAATTGATTCTATTTCATCAAAAAAGTTTGGGTAGTTCATCATAATGACCTTTAAAAAGTTTATAAAATAGTATATAAACCTTTTAAATTTATCATTGATTTAAAATAAGTATCTATTTTTTACAAATAAAAATATGTTTATCTGCTTCATCAAAACCATGAAGGTTAAAATCACTAATTGATTCTACACTAAAGCCAACTTCATTTAAAAGTTTTTTTAAACTAGGTATATCATGGTAATATTGAGTTATTAAATCTTCTTGTTTTTCATATAAATTATTCTGTTTTTGTTCAAAAAGAATAATATTTGTATTTAGTTCATCTTCATCAAAAACTGCATCAATTGCTATAAATTTATTCTCTTTATTTATATTCAAGCTTCCATCTGCAACATCATTGAATCCAAATAGTGAATTTACATCAAACATATAATATCCATCATCATTTAAAACTTCATATGTATCTTTAAAGAACTGTTTTAAGTGATTGCTAGGAATATAATTAACTACATCAAAAATTGCAGTTGCACAATCAAATTTTTCTTTTACTTTATCAAGTGCTATACACTTAGCATCAACTTCTCTTTGTTTACAAACTTTTATTTGCTCACTACTTAAATCAATACCAAATGCTTTTTTTCCATTGATTTTTAAGTTTTCAAGAAAATATCCTTGTCCACATCCAATATCAATTATATTATCAAGTTCATTCACCATCACAAAAGTCATAAACTCTTTGTGAAGTAAATAAACCTCATCTTCAAAATCTAAATATTGTTCAACTTTTGAGTATAAATCTAATCCCATTATAGTACTTTTTCTAATCTTTGTTTTAATTCTAAAATAGCTTGTTTTTTTGCATAAAATGCATTTTTATTTGCAATTAAATGTGCACTACTTTCCATAATAGTAGGCCCTACTTCTAATCCATTTTGTTTCATTGTAGTTCCTGTTTCTACAATATCAACTATACAATCACTAAGTCCTACAATAGGTGCAAGTTCGATTGAACCATATAGTTTAATAATTTCAACTGCCATTGCTTTTTGTTCAAAATATTTTTTTGCAATTTTTTCATGCTTAGTTGCGACTTTAATTTCACTTTTTGAAAAATCTAGCTCTTCACCTTTTCTTAATCCAAAAGCAACCTTGCATTTTCCAAGATTTAAATTTAGTAGTTTTATTAAGTCATACTCTTTCTCTTCTAAAACATCAAGCCCTACTACACCTAAATCAGCAGCTCCATGCATAACATAAGTAGGTACATCTTGATTTCTAACATTTAAAAATCTAAAATTACCTTTTTCTAATATTAACTTTCTATCTTCAAATATAAATTTGTCATCAAAAGCTTTTTCGAACTTTTCTAAAGTCTCTTGTGCAATTCTACCTTTAGGCAATGCAATTGTTAGCATCAATTATCCTTTTCATATTTTCAAAAATCAAATCTTTTTTATAGATACTATTTTTAAAATATTTACTTAAAAATTCTCCATCTCCACCTGTAAAAATGATTTGTTGTTTGTTTCTAATATTTTTTATTGCTTGTATGATTGATTTTAAGATTGCGTATGATATCGCATCTTGTGTACAAAGTGGGATTTTATCTAAATTTACCTTTGGATTAAAATCAAACTGTAGTTTAGGGGAGATATTTGGATACAAATCCTTAACAGCTTTAAGTCCAGGAAGTATAAAACCACCTTTGTGTTTGCCTTTTTTCATAATATCTACTGTTATTGCACTTCCTGCATCTACTATTATTGAATCTTTATTTGCAATACATGCAATTTTTCTATCAACTCCCATACCTTTATACTTAGTTTTAAACTCTAAATAGTTTTCCAAATCAATAACATCATCATTTGAAGATTTTAAATTTTTTGTACCACTATCATTTACAGATATATAATATACTCTTTGATTAAAGTTTGGTAACTTTTCATTTAAAAAATATTTCTTCTCTTTTCCATTTATTAAAAAATGAAAAGTAGTATTTCCTATATCACATAAAATCAACTCTTACTCTCCAACCATTATCTTGTAAATATTTCTTTGCTTTTGAACAAAGTGGTGAACTTATTAATAACTCTTTATGTTTAAAATTATGCTCTTTAAACTCTTTTAATTTTTCAAAAAGCTCTAATAAATCATTTGCATTTTTTCTAATAAATCTACTTTTTGAATCAACTATAAAAATTGCATAATATGCTGATTTTATATCTGTTGCTGTATAAATTTGTATTTTTTTTCTACTAGCTAATTGTTTTGGTATTATTTCATTTATATCTTTAAATAGTATATTTTTATTCGTATAAAATGTAGTTAAATCTTTCAATTTTTTCCTTTATTTAAGTATATATTGTATCTAAAAATTTGTTAATATTTAAAAAGTAGTTAAGTTGTAATTTTTTAAATTAATATATAGTTTATATAATATATAATCTTATAAGTAATTTACTTATTGGGATCACAATGAAAAATAATTTAATCACTAACAAAACTCTTATATTTAGAATTTTAATAGTAATCTTACTTTTTAGTATAATTTCTTTATTTTTATCTACTATATATATTAAAAGAGCAGCACTTACAACTTTAGCAGAAGATGATGCAAAAAAAACAAGTGAACTTATTTTCGAAACAATGTATGTAAGAATGCAAGAGGGGTGGGCAAAAAAGGATTTAGTTAAAATTCTAAATAGAATGGAGCATATTAGACACAATCTTGAAGTAAACTCATATAGAAGTAAAGATGTAGAAAAAATAATGGGTGTTATAAAAGAAGACAAAGAAAAAGTAAATAGTGATTTACTTATCAAAAAAGCCATGAAAGGAGAAAAACAGTTCGTAGTAGAAGATAATGGAAGTATTAGATATTTATATCCAATAAGAGTATCTAAAGAATGCATAACTTGCCATTATAATGCAAAAGTTGGAGATGTAAATGGAGTACTAGATATAAAATATCCTCCAAATGAGATAAAAATATCCCTTGATATGATGATTTACTATTTTCTAATATTTTTCATATTTTTTATATTCTTATATTTTTATATCTTTTATAAAATCATTAATAAAAAGATTATTGAACCTGTTGTAAATTTTACAGAAGAGATAAAAAAAGTTTCAAAAGATACAAGCTTTACAAAAAGAGCGCATATAAAAACTAAAACAGCAGAAATATACTCTTTACAAAATAGATTTAATAAATTACTTGATACTATTACATATTATTACAATCAATTATTAGCTAATTTATACACAGATTCACTTACAAAAATACCAAATCTAGCTAAACTTCAAGAAGATATAAAACTTTATAATAATCATAGTTTAATAGTTGTTTCCCTTGATTCATTTAAAACTATAAATAGTTTTTATGGGGTTAAAGTAGGTGATTTTATTATGAATGAAGTTGCAAAACTACTTGTAAAGAGTTCTAAAAAAATAGGTAGCGTTTATAGACTTCATAGTGATGAATTTGCAATTTTATCTAATGGTTCAGTTAGTATAAATTTTTGTGAAGACCTTATTAAAACTATAAGTAAAAAAGTATTTAAATACAACGATATAGATATAAATATTCAAGCAACAATAGGACTTGCTAAAGATTCAAAATCAAGAAGCTTAGAAAAAGCAATTTTAGCAGTTAGAACTGCTAAAAAAGAGAAAAGAAATATAGAGGTTTTTAATAATGAATTGACTCTAAAAGATGAATATAAAAATCATATTAAATTAACTTCTATTTTAAAAGAAGCATTAGAAAAAGATCAATTAACTCCTTTTTATCAAGCTTTAGAAAATACAAAAACAAAAAAAATTGATAAATATGAAGCTTTAGCTAGAATAATAAAAGATGATGAGATAATAACTCCTGATAAATTTTTAGAGATTTCAAAAAGCAGTAAACAATATCCTAAAATAACAGAAGCTATGATAAAAAAAAGTTTTGAATACTTTAAAGATAAAAAAGACTTAAGTTTTTCTATTAACTTATCAATGGATGATATTAAAAATGAAAAAACAACTTCTTATTTATTTGAAATGATAAAAAAATACAATATCAACGAAAGATTAACTATTGAATTGCTTGAAAGCGAAGAGTTAAATCACTTTGAGATTATAAATGAGTTTATAAAAAAATTAAAAAAATATAATGTTCAAATTGCTATTGATGATTTTGGCTCTGGGTATTCAAATTTTGCGTATATCATAAAATTAGATATTGATTATTTAAAAATTGACAGTTCGTTAATTGAAAATATTCATATAGATAAACAAGCTTTAAAAATTGTAAAAAGTATCATAAGCTTCGCAAAAGAGCTAGAAATTAAATTAGTTGCAGAAAAAGTCCATAATAAAGAGATTTATAATATTCTTACAAATTTACAAGTTGATTATTTGCAAGGATATTATATAGGTAAACCACAAAAGATTATTTAGATTGGATAAAACTGTTATAGAACTGTTTTGCAATTCTAGGACTTTTACTTGCCCTACTTTGTGCAAATTGTAATGCTTTTTTATGAAGCTCGTTTATATCACCTTTATAATCTTTAAAATAGTTGTTAATTACTTTTAAATAATCTTGTTGTGTTCCATTATAAAAACCTATACTAAGTCCAAATCTATCACTTAAAGATATTTTTTCTTCTACACTATCACTATAATGAATCTCTCCATTATTAGATACTTTTGTGCCCTCATTATCACCTTGATATTCAGCTACTATATGTCTTCTATTTGATGTGGCATATATCTTTATATTTGAAGCAGGAGCTTCAATAGAACCTTCTAAAATAGGTTTTAAACCTTTATATGCTTTTTCTGTACCCTCAAAAGATAAATCATCACAAAATATTATAAACTTGTAAGGCTCTTCTCTAATTACATCAGAAATATATACTAACTCATCCAAATCATCTCTACTAATTTCTATAACTCTTAAATCTTTATTCTTATATTTGTTTAATAAAGCTTTTATAATTGAAGATTTCCCAGTTCCTCTAGCACCCCAAAGTAAAACATTATTTGAGGGTAAACCTTTTAAAAATCTAGTTGTATTTTCAATAATTTGTTGTTTTTGTTTCTCTATTCCAACTAAATCATCAAATGTCGTATCATCTAAATATTTTACAGGTTTTAAGCTATCTGTTTTTGCTCTATATATTGCTGCAAAACTTTTTTCCCAATCAATTATCATTTTATGCCTTTTTTATACTAAAAATAGATTTTATAAACCAATATAGAATAATCAAACTTTTCTTTAATTTTTTCAAATTATATTAAAATTGTATCTAATTTAAACATTTTTATTTCTTTCTTTTTTGTTAAAAATGCTAAAATACAAAAATGAACAATACACATGAATTAACTTATGAATATCAAACAAAAATAACTCAAGCAATAATAAGAGCAGCCGTTTTAATGCTTGAATATGGGGCAGAAAGTAAACTTATAGAACAAACAACAAAAAGAATGGGAAAAGCTTTTGGTGTAAAGTCTGTTGAGATATCACTTATTCCTTCTGCTATTGTATTAACTACACTAACAAAAAACAATCAATCAGTAACAACTACAAGACAAGCTCATCATAAACCTATAAATATGTCTATTGTTTATGATGTTCAAAAGTTATGTATTGATTTAGAAAAACATAAAACAGATGCCAAAAAGACTATTTTATTATTAAAACAAATACAAGCAAACTACTATAATAGATGGCTTGTAATAGTTATGATTGGACTTTCATGTGCTTCATTTGCATATTTAAGAGGTGCAGATTTGGGAGCATTTATTGTGACTTTTTTTGCTTCAAGTATTGCTATGTTTATAAGACAAGAACTTGCAAAAAGAAAATTTATTTTAATTATTTCTTTTGCAACAACAGCATTTTTTGCAACATTAATTGCTAGTTTATCAAGTTTTGTAAGCTCAACTGTAAGTATTGCTCTATCAGCAAGTGTTTTATTATTGGTTCCTGGATTTCCTTTTATTAATTCATTTTTAGATGCTGTAAAAGGATATTTGAGTATGGGTTGGGGACGATGGATGCAAGCAACACTTCTTACACTTGCAACAAGCATGGGAATTATCTTTGCTATGGCTGTTTTAGATATAAAAAGTTGGTAAAATGGAAAATATCATAATAAAATATATTTTAGATGCAATATTTGCAGCAATACCAGCAGTTGGTTTTGCAATGGTTTTTAATGTTCCAAAATTTGCATTGAAATTTTGTGCTTTAGGTGGAGCGATTGTATACACTTTAAGAACTATTTTTTTAGATTTAGGTATATATATAGAAATATCTACATTCCTAGCAACACTTTTATTTGGAACTCTTGCTGTTTATTGGTCAAGAAAATATATAGTTCCAAGACCTATTTATACAGTTGCTGCTATTATTCCATTGATACCTGGAACATACGCTTTTAATACAATTATTACATTAGTTGAGATGAATTCTCATGGAGTAACACCTGAACATATTGCTTTATTTATTGAAGATGGATTAAAAGCTATATCAATTTTAGGAGCTATTAGTTTTGGACTTGCTTTACCATCACTTTATTTTATAAGATACAATAGACCAATTATTTAAACTCATCTTTTTGATGATTTTATTTTTTCTTTATTTCAAGTCTTTGAGGTCTTAGTGTTAATTCAGAAATAACTCCTGAAAATTGCAATACTTCTAAAACTGCTTTTGCAATATCATTTGGATCAAGATAAGCATTTTTATTATCACTTGGTTCAAAATTAAACTCATCAAAGAAATTTGTTTTTGTTAAATCAGGATTTATATTTGTTACTTTTACATCAGCACGCCTAAGTTCTTCAAAAAGTGCAAGTGAAAAGTTTCTAAGTCCTGCTTTTGTTGCTGTATATAAAGCTGAAAATTTAGAGTGTCTTAAAGCTTCAATTGAAGAGATATTTATAATATGACCTTTTGTTTTCTTTAGACTTCTAAGACATAAATTACTAAGTATGATGGGTGCTGTTAAATTTACACCTATTAACTCTTGAATTTTATCAATACTTATCTCTTCATGGGGTTTAAAAACCCCAAGTCCTGCACAATTTATAAGTACATTTAAATCATCTTTTTTTACTACTTCTCTTACTTCTTTTTCCAAAGCTTTTGTATCATCTAGTCTACTTTTTAATCTTATGACTTTGTAAGAGTTCTCTTCAAGTATTTCACTTATTGCTTTTCCAATACCTGAACTATAACCTGTAACTATTGCTTGCATTTTCTTTTCTTTATATAAAAATAAATCAAAATAGCTAATAAAACTAAAATTGATACTATTATATAGTGTAAATACTCTTTAATTAAAGCTTCATTACCACCAATAAAATAGCCCAAATATACAAGTATTATAACCCAAATACCTGCACCTAAAGTTGTATAAAAACTAAATGTTAATAGGTTCATTTTTGCTAAACCTGCGGGAAAAGAGATATATTGTCTAATTGCTGGAATTAATCTTCCACTAAAAGTTGATATATGTCCATGTTCTTTAAAAAAGTCTTCAACTTTTTGAATGGTTTGTTCACTTATAAAAAAATACTTCCCATATCTAATCAAAAATGCTCTTCCATATTTTACTGCTAAAAAATAGTTAAATAAAGCCCCTGCTAAACTTCCAGCAATTCCTGCAAAAATAGCTATAAAGATATTCATTTCACCTTTATACACTAAATATCCAGCTGGGATCATCACAACTTCACTTGGAAAAGGAAAAAATGAACTTTCTAAAAACATCATAATAAATATACCCAAATATCCCAATGAGCCCACAGTTTCAACAACATAATTTACAATAGGTTCTAACAAAACACTCTCTTTTTTTTGATTTTTGAAATACTACCTAAAAATATGTTAATGAATGATTTAAACTTTAAATACTAATCCAAAGTAAAGTGATATTACTTTAAGTAATTATTTTCTAAAATATAAAATTAAAATAAGATTGGCTCATAAAAAAACACTTATTATTTTAGCTCATCCAAATTTTGAAAACTCAAGACTAAATAAAGTATTAATAGATAAAAGGAAAAATATGGAAGTTTTAAACTATTTGCCACAAATTATTGCAGTTTCTACAATTGCAATATTTATGGCTATTAGTCCTGGTGTTGATTTTGTTATGGTAACAAGAAATACTTTATTACATGGAAAGAAATCTGGTCTTTATTCTGCATTAGGAATTAGTGCAGCTATTTGGATTCACTTATTATATTGTATTGCAGGACTTGCGATTATTATTTCAAATTCAATAATTTTATTTTCTATAATAAAATATCTTGCTGCTGCATATCTTATTTATATTGGATATAAAAATTTAAAGTCAAACTCAAAATTAGATTTAAATATTGAAGGTACAAAAAAAGAGATATCTAATTTCAAATCATTTAAAATTGGCTTTTTTACAAATGTATTAAATCCAAAAACAACTATATTTTTTCTTAGTATATTTACTCAATTTGTTGATGTACATACACCTATTTTAGTTCAACTTATTTATGGAATTATAATTAGTATAGCTCATTTTATATGGTTTAGTTTAGTATCTTTATTTTTAAGTCATCCTGTAATTTTAAATAGATTTAAATCTTACAAAACTAAAATAGAAAAAGCAATAGGTGTTATACTTATAGCATTAGGAATAAAAGTAGCTTCATCTAATATTTAAAGATAGTCTAAAAGTTTAGACTACCACTTGAAAAAGAAAAATTATGAGAAGGTGAGTTTTGTTTGATTTTATTCATATAACTCATCTTCATAAAATCTTCCATTTGATTATTGCTTGAGTATTCATAGCCAAAAACATCTTTCCAAAGAGTCTCATCTTCCATACAAAGATAAAAGTATACATCTTTATGCCAAGGTTTAAAGCTATCATATGCATGTTTGAACATCTCTTTTTTAATCTTTAATGGATAAGACTGTTTTCCATTTGCCTCACTCATTGGCATTTGTAGTATTTTTGATTTGAAGTTTCTACTTCTTATTTTATTTATTACTGGTTTTATAAATGTTAGTGTTCCAAAAGATACAAGTGCTACTTTTTTTGAATCAAAAGTTTCAATAAGTGTTTTATAAACTTTCTCATACTCTTTTAAATAATTATCATAATGAACTATTGGATGAAAATGAAAACCAACTAATACACCTTTTTGGCTTACTTTTTTTGCTGCATTTATTCTTTTTTCTAAACTTGCTGCTAAATGCTCTTCATTCTCTATTATTGTAGGAGTGTTTAAAGACCATGTACAAATTATATTTGCTGGAACATCATTTTCTAAAAAGTATTTTATATTGTTTGATTTAGTTTTAAATTCAAGTATAACATTTGGATTTTTTCTTGCAAAATCAAAAAGTGCATCCAAAATTCCCTCTTTATTTCCCCACATAAGTGAATCAGAACTCTGACCAGTTCCAATATGATATGTTTCATTTGGATCAAGTTTTAAGTTTGTTAAATTCTCTTTAAAGTTTTTATCAAAACCTATTTTATCTTGATTATAAAAAGATTGAATAGAACAATAAGAGCAGTCAAAACCACACGATTGAACTGCATCTAATGTTAAAAGATTGCAACATCTAGTATTAGCACTTGCAACAGGACAAGAACCAAGAGCTGCTTTATTACTTTCAAATTTTGTAAAACTAAATTTTCTAATATCGTCTTTATATAAATCTTTTGAAAACTTTTCATATGAGTTTGCTTTTGATCTTAAATCTTCCCATGTTTTTCTTATGTGATTAAAAGCTTGTTTTTTATTTGCATACTCATCTTTAAAAATCTTATAAATTTCAGCTTCGTGCCACATTTTAAAATCAATTGAAAAATCGATTAACTGCTTTAATTCCTGAAAAGAAAATTGATACTTTAAAGCAATATTTTTTATAAACTCTTTTGTTTTCTCATCTAAATTTTTATAATTTGTTTTCTCTATATTTGTATTAAATTTTTCAACATAACTCATAATAGACTTTTCCATTGTGTAAAACTTTCTTGTATTATTTTTATAATAAATGATTTTTTAGGGATATTTGTATCAAGATAATCTGATACGACTTTTAATATAAGTATATTGTCACAATACTTATTACAAACTTCTTCAAAATAAAATGCTTCCATATCAACTAATGTAGTTTTTAGTTTATTTATATCATTAAGTGGTTCATCAACTGTAGTTAGTGTAGTAGTTGGAATATCTTGAAATTTTTGATTTGTACAAAATAGTGTTCCAATTTTTATGTTTTTATCTTTGCAACCAGCAATTCCAATATTTATAGCTTTACTGATTTCAAATTTTTCAAAAACAAAACTAAGCGCATTTATTGTGTTTTCTTTTCCTATTCCAGATATGATAATGACAATTTGATGGTTATAATAAAGTTTAAATGCACTACAAGATTTATCTTGTTTAAGTTTAAAGTAGTTAATTAAGGTTTGGCACTCACAAAGAAGTGCACTATGAACTAAAGTTTTTTTTCTGTTCATAAAGTAAAACTAAGGACGCGCCTTAGTTAGATTACTTTTTAAGCTCTTTAATTCTTGCAGCTTTACCTTTTAATCCTCTTAAGTAGTGAAGTTTAGCTCTTCTTACTCTACCTCTTCTTGTTACTTCAAAAGTTTTAATTGACTCTGAATATAGTGGGAAAATTCTTTCAACACCAACAGAGTTAGCTCCAATTTTTCTTACTGTAAATGTAGCTGATGGACCTTCACCATGTCTAGCAATTACAACACCTTCGTAAGTTTGAACTCTCTTTTTCTCACCTTCTTTAATTTCAACACCAAGTCTTACATTATCTCCTGCTCTAAATTGAGGGATCTCTTTTGACTCTACTTGAGCTGCTTCAAAGCTAGCAATATATCTATTTTTCATCTCTTTTCCTTATTGGGTCTATAATATTTTGTTTTACAAATTGACATCTGGAATTTTAAGTCGGAAATTTTACTATGATTTCCCTTTAAGAATTCTTTAACAACACTTAAATTTTGGAAAATTTCAGGTTTTGTAAATGAAGGCGCTTCTAAAAGATTGTCTTCATAGCTTTCATAGTCTAAAGATTGGGCATTTCCAAGGACATTATCTAAATTTCTTGAAATTGCATCACTCATAACCAATGATGGTAATTCTCCACCTGTTAATACAAACTCTCCTATAGAAAAAATTTCATTTGCATACTTTTCACAAACTCTTTCATCAATTCCCTCATATCTTCCACTTACAAAAACAATATTTTTTTTCTTTGCTAATCTTTTTGCATCATTTTGTCTAAAAGGTTTAGCAGCAGCTAAAGGAAAAATAATATATGCATCTTTATTTTTCCTTTTTATTTCATCAAGACAATCAAAAAGTGGTTGGGGAGTCATAAGCATTCCTGCTCCTCCTCCAACCATTTGTTTATCAACTTTATTGTGTTTATTTTTTGTGAAATCACGAGGATTATAAAACTCATAACTTAAAAGTTTTGATTCAACTGCTCTTTTTAAAATAGAGTCATAAAAATATGGTTCAATCAAGTTTGGAAACAGTGTTACATAAGTAAACTTCAATTATAACCTTTAATTTTTTTGTAATGTTACCATAAAACTTATTATAGACAATATAAACAAATTTTTAATTCACATAAAAAGTAAATTTTGATACTATTTGCAAAAATTTCAATTAAAGTAAAAAGAATGATTACAATAGACCATATAAATGAAGCAAAGAAAAATCTAGAAAATGTAGCACAATGCACTCCTTTAACTAAAGCTCCTATTTTAAGTGAAATTTTTAATAGTGAAATTTATTTAAAAAAAGAGAATTTACAATTAACGGGAAGTTTTAAACTAAGAGGTGCTTATAATAGAATTGCAAATTTGCCTGAAGAGAAAAGAGCAAAAGGTGTAGTAGCAGCAAGTGCAGGAAATCATGCACAAGGATTAGCATATGCAGCTATGAAGTTTAATTGTGATGCAACAATATTTATGCCAGAAGCAACTCCATTGACAAAAGTAAGTGGTGTTAAATCATTTGGTGCAAATGTTGTTTTGCATGGAGAAAATTTTGATGAAGCATATGCTGCTGCTATGGAATTTAAAGAAGAAAAGCAGTGTGAATTTATTCATCCATTTGCTGATGATGATGTAATAGCAGGACAAGGTACAATATCTTTAGAAATATTACAAAAAGTACCTGATTTAAAACAAATAGTTGTACCAATTGGTGGAGGCGGACTTATTGCAGGTATTGCAATAGCTGCTAAAAGTATCAATCCTGATATAAAAATCATAGGTGTTGTTGCAAGTGGTGCAAGAGGTATGAAAGAGTCATATAAATCACATATGCCAATTGATTCAGCATCTGTTAGAACTATTGCTGATGGAATTGCAGTTAAAAATGTAAATCCTAAACTTTTAGATATTATTATTGATTATGTTGATCATATTGTTGAAGTAAGTGATACAGAAATTGCAAATGCAATTTTATTTTTACTTGAAAAACACAAGCTTGTTGTTGAGGGAGCTGGTGCTGCTGCCACAGCTGCAATTATGCATGATAAAATTGAAATGGATGATTCTAAAGTATGTGCAATTGTAAGTGGTGGAAATATTGATGTTACAATGCTTTCTCAAATTATTGAAAAAGGTTTAGTTAAATCTTATAGAAAATTAAATCTAGTTGTTACTTTAAGGGACAAGCCAGGTGCATTAACACATCTATCACAAATTTTCCAAGATTGCTCTGCTAATATTGTACAAATAGATTATGATAGAGATTCGATAAAACTAGAGTTTGGAGAAGCATTGGTAACTATTGCTCTTGAAACAAAAGGTGAAGATCATCAAAAAGAAATCAAAGATAAATTAAAGGAAAATGGTTACAGATTTAAACAAATCTAACATTTGTTCTTTATTATTTATATAGATTTTAGAAAACAAATCATATAATACACGACATATTGTGCAAAACAACAAAAGAAAAATAGAAAAAGGAAGAAAATGGAAGGAAGATTATTTACATTCTTGGGTGCTATTGGTGGGCATGGTCAAGAGTGGATTATTTTATCGCATTTTATTCTAGCAGTAGGAATTATTTTCTTAATTGCTAGAGCAGCAACTAGAAAAATGCAATTAGTTCCAACGGGTTCACAAAATGTTATGGAAGCATACATTGGAGGCATCATTGCAATGGGTGCTGATACAATGGGAGAAAAAAACGCAAGAATCTATATGCCACTTATTGGTTCTTTAGGTTTAGTGATTTTTATAAGTAATATGATGGGTGTTATTCCAGGATTTGAATCACCAACTGCAAATATTAACTTTACACTATCTTTAGCGTTAATTGTTTTTGTTTACTATAACTATTTAGGTATTAAGAAAAATGGTTTTGTTAACTATTTTAAACATTTTATGGGACCTATGCCTATATTAGCTCCATTGATGTTCCCTATTGAGATTATCTCACACTTATCAAGAATTGTTTCATTGTCATTCAGACTTTTTGGTTCAATAAGAGGTGATGATATGTTCTTAATGGTATTATTAATGTTAGTACCTTGGATTGTTCCTTTAGCTGGTTTCTTTATGTTAGCTGCTTTTGGTTTCTTACAAGCGTTTATTTTCATGATTTTAACTTATGTGTATATCGCAGGTTCAATTATGATGGAAGAAGAAGACCACTAGTCTTTAACTACACAAAAGCTTAAAAAGGGAAGAAAAAGTAAATACTTTTCTCTTCCCTTTTTTTATTATTTATTTTCAATTCTACTTTAATTAATTAAGCTATCAATAATTTTAAGGTAAACTTCTCTTTACTTTTTTAGGAGAATATGCCATGTTAAAAAAATTAAATAATCTAAATATTGTTTCAAAAACAACTATACTTTTAGCTATTGTTTTATCAATATTACTTATAAGTTTAAATGTATTTAGTGCAGCTTACACTAAAAATATCATTTCAGATAAAGTTAATACTCAACTAAAAGAAAGGCTTCATCAAATAACAGAAACACTATTTGTATATGATGATTTATTAAAAAATACAGCTGATAGCTTATATTCTGCCTTTGATTCCCAGTTCTCAAATATTCAAATTGATCCATCACAAACTGTAAAAGTAAATGGAGTTGATACCCCACTTATCACAAATAATGGCATAACATTAAATAATAATTTTGATTATGTTGATTACTATACAAAACTTAAAGGCTCAACAGCAACTGTATTTGCAAAAATGGGTAATGATTTTGTTAGGGTTACAACTTCACTTAAAAGACCTGATGGAAGCAGAACACTTGGTACATTTCTAGGTGAAAAATCACCTGCATATGATGTTATTATGAGTGGTAAAAAATATTTTGGTACAGCTCATCTTTTTGGAAGTGATTATATGGCTGTGTATAATCCTATTATTAAAAATGGAGAAGTTATAGGTATATTATATGTTGGGTATAACTATACTAAAAGTTTTACTGATTTTAAAAAAAGACTTAAAAAAACAAAGATTGGTGAAAATGGATATCTTTATATTGTAAGTACAAAAAAGAAAACTAAAGGTAAATTTATATTACACCCTACTAAAGAGGGTAAAAATATTTTAAAAGCTAATAGTGATGAAAATATAAAAAACATGTTTAAACATAAAGAGGGAATGCTTGAATATGATTGGACAAATCCTAAAACAAATGAAATACAAAGAAAAATAACAATTTTTAAAGATTATGAAGATAGAGGATGGAAAGTAGTAATTGGTACAACAAAAGATGATTTTTTACAAGAGAGTAAAGAGTTTACAATTATTTTAGCTATTTTAAGTATTTTATCTATTGTTGTTGTTGCAGGTGTGATTTTATATGTAATAAAAAAATTAGTAGTTACTCCTCTTCATAACTTACAAACAGGATTAATTGACTTTTTTGATTTTTTAAATGGTACAAAAAAAGATACGAAAGAGATTTTGGTTAAATCAAGTGATGAAATAGGTGCGATGTCAAAAGTCATAAATGAAAATGTTGCAAAAATAGAAGAGAATATAAAAGTTGACAATGAACTAATTGAAAATACTGTAGAAGTTGCAAACTTTGTAAGTAAAGGGTATTTGGATAAAAAGATAAGTAAATCTTCAAATAATAAAATGCTAAATGAATTAAAAGATGTTGTAAATAGTATGCTTGATAATATTAATCATCATATATCAAATGTACAAAATTTACTAAATGCTTATACTGATTATGATTATACAAAAAGTTTAGATATAAAATCTGTGGAAGCTGATATTAAAAAGCTTTATGAAAATAGTAATATATTAGGTCAATCTGCAACAAATATGCTTAAACAAAATCTTAAAAATGGAGAAGATTTACAAAATAGTGCAAAAGAATTAAATGATATTATTTCTAGTTTAAGTAATAGCTCAAATGAACAAGCAGCAAGTCTAGAAGAGACAGCTGCAAGTTTAGAAGAGTTAACATCAACTATGAAAAACTCTCAACAATCAATGCAAAAGATGAAAGCTAATTCACAAACTTTATCAAATGAAGTTGCAACAGGTGAAAAACATGCTTCAAATACTGCTTTATCAATGGATGAAATAAACGAACAAACACAATCAATAGCAGAAGCAATAACAATCATAGATCAAATAGCATTTCAAACAAATATCTTAAGTTTAAACGCAGCAGTAGAAGCTGCAACTGCTGGTGAAGCTGGTAAAGGATTTGCAGTTGTTGCACAAGAGGTTAGAAACCTTGCAAATAGAAGTGCAGAAGCAGCAAGTCAAATTAAGCATATTGTAGAAAATGCAGCTATTAAAGCAAATGAGGGTAAAGAGATAACTAAACAAATGATTAATGGATATGAAAAATTAAGAGAAAATATTCAAGAAACTACACAAATTATCTCTCAAGTAACAAATACTTCAAATGAGCAATTAAATGGTCTTGAACAAATCAATCATGCAGTAAATGACTTAGATAAAATTACACAAACAAATGCAACTGTTGCAAGAAAAGCAACTACAATCTCTGATGATACAAATAAAATCTCACAAATTATTGTTCAAGAAGCTAAAAAAGCAAAATTAAAATAGGCTAAAAAAGAGTAAAATAGAATCTATTTTACTCTTTACAATACTTAAATACTAAATATAGTAAAATTAAAGAAAACAAGAGAAAAAATTGAAGCACTATTTAATAACTGATCCTAAATATTATTCAAATAATCCAATACTATTTAGAAAAAATCTAACTATATCTTTTAAAAACCATAAAGTTGATATGGCTTGCTTTAGAGATAAAGAGTCTTCAAATATTGAAGAGTTAGCAAAAGTTTTTGTAAAAGTTTGCAAAGAGTTTAATATAGAGACAATACTTATTAATAATGATATTGATTTAGCAAAAAAACTTAATGCAACAGGTGTTCATTTAACTTCACAACAGTTTTGTGATATAAAAAAAGCTAAAGATAATGATTTATTTACAATTATTTCATGTCATAGCTACAATGATATTGAAAAAGCCCAAAAGCTACATGCTAACTGTGTAACATACTCTCCAATTTTTGAAGTTGAAAATAAAGGAGAAGCAAAAGGTGTTCATAAACTAAAAGAGGCAGTAAAAATATTTGAAGATATTGATATAATTGCATTAGGTGGAATAACTGACAAAAAACATATAGAAAAAATAACAAATGCAAAGCCCTATGCTTTTGCTTCAATTAGATATTTTTTAAATAAATAATTAAAAGGTTACTAAAAGTTTACTTCAAAATGCTATAACTTCATAAAATTATATTTAGAGGATAATTTTATGATTAAAGCCTTAAAGAACTTAAATCTAGGGACAAAAACAACTGTTTTCTTAGCTTCTGCATTATCTATTTTATTAATTGGAATGAACATATTTACTGCTTCATATACTCACGATATTATTACTAATAAAGTAAATAATCAATTAGAACAAAGACTTGATGAAATACATACAACAATTACAATTTATGATGATTTGATTAAAGATACTGCAAGTGATTTGCATAAAGCCTTTAAATCACAATTTAATGATTTTAAAATTGATAAAAATAGACAAATAGATGTAAATAATGTTATTACAAATACATTAATATCAAATAATATTGTATTAAATAATAATAAAGATTTTGTTGATAACTATACAAAACTTCAAGGTTCAATTGGTTCAATATTTATAAAAGAAGGTGATGAATTTATAAGTATTTCCACATCAATGAAAAAGCCTGATGGAACTAGACCACTTGGATCAACTATAAAAAAGGGTTCTCCTGCATACAACTCATTACTTAAAAAAGAGAACTACTTTGGTGCAGTTCATCTTTTCAATCAAGAGTATATGTCTGTGTATAGTCCAATCATTAAAAATAATAAAATTATTGGTGCTTTATATATTGGATATAACTATACTAGAAGTTTTAACACATTAAAAAATAATCTAAAATCTAAAGTTATTGGAAAAACGGGTCATCTTTTTATTGTAAGTACAAATAAAAAGACAAAAGGTTCATATATTATTAATAAAAATGATTATGAAAAAAATATATTAAATGATCCTGATGCTAAAAAATATATAGATAAACTATTTTCTTCAAAAAAAGGTAGTTTAACATATACAAGAGTTGATAAAAACAATGGTGAAAAATATCAAAGAACATTAATATTTAAAGATTATGATAGCAGAGATTGGAAAATAGTTTTAAGAGCCACAAAAAGAGAGTTTTTTCAAGAAAGCACGGAGTTTATTACTACTCTTGTTATAATTAGTCTTTTTTCAATAGTTCTAATAACTGCTTTAATTTTATATGTTATAAAAAAACTTATAAAAAATCCTATACATAAATTTCAAGCAGGGCTTATTGAGTTTTTTAAATTTTTAAATAATGAGAAAGAGAATACTCATACTATAAATATAGATACAAATGACGAAATAGGAGCAATGGCAAAACTTGTAAATGAAAATATTAAACAGATTGAAAAAAATATAAATAAAGATAAAATGCTTATATCAAATACTGTTGAAGTTGCAAGTGAAGTTAATAAAGGTTTCTTAGATAAAAGAATAGATGCTAATTCAAGTAACCCTATGCTAAATGAGTTAAGAGATGTGGTTAATAAAATGCTTGATAGTACAACAAATCATATAAACAGTGTACAAAGACTTTTAAATGCATACAGTAATTATGATTATACTAAGTCATTAAAAATCGACAATGTTCAAGCAGATATAAAAAAACTTTTTGAAAACAGCAATTTTTTAGGAACGTCAATAAATGAACTTTTAAAACAAAATTTAAATGATGGATTCACTTTAAAACACTCATCAGAAGAGTTAAAAGAGCTTACTTCAAAATTAAATATTAGTTCAAATGAACAAGCAGCTAGCTTAGAAGAAACAGCAGCTAGTTTAGAAGAGCTTACATCAACTATGCAAAGTAGTCAATTAGCTATGAAAACGATGAACGAAACATCAAATAAACTAATTCATCAAGTAGAAATAGGAAAAAAATCTGCAAACAATACAGCTATTTCAATGGATAATATAAATGAACAAACAAACTCAATTGCTCAAGCTATTACAATAATAGATCAAATAGCTTTCCAAACAAATATTTTAAGCTTAAATGCAGCAGTAGAAGCAGCAACAGCAGGAGAAGCAGGAAAAGGTTTTGCAGTAGTTGCACAAGAAGTTAGAAATCTTGCAAATAGAAGTGCTGATGCAGCAAATGAAATAAAACAAATAGTTGAAAGTGCTACAATTAAAGCAAATGAAGGAAAGCAAATTGCAAATGAGATGATAGAGGGATATACACTTTTAGAAGAGAGTATCATAAAATCAAAAGAGTTATTTGAAGAAGTATCAAATAATTCTAAAGAGCAGTTACATGGTATTGAACAAATAAATGATGCTGTTAATTCACTTGATCAAATAACTCAATCAAATGCGCATATTGCAAATAAAGCTGATGACATATCATCAAATACAAATAAAATAGCAAACAAAATTGTAAAAGAAGCACAAAAAGCAAAAATTAAAGAGTAAGAAAATCTTACTCTTTGATATTTTTTATTACAAACTCATTTGGCTTTAAATACAATAAATAGCCCTCAACCTCATCACTTTTTACAATATCTTTTATAGCTTCAACATATGTATTAACTTGAGTTTTATGCTCCAAAAGCTCTTCTTTTGTAGTTTTATAATCTAAAATATAATATCTATTATCTTTTTGCAAAAGTAAATCTATTATTTTAATCTCACCATTATAAATTATTGATTGTTCACTTGTAAAATTTGCATCTTTTATAAGATTTTGAAACTTTTCATTTTCAATCATAAGAGAAATTCTATTTTCAATTTTTATAAACTCTTCTTTACTTAAATAGTTTGAGTATTTAAACAGTGCTAAAGATATTGCCTTTTTTAAACTCTGTTTTGTAAAATCACCTAACATCTCCAAACAATAATGAGTTGCTAAACCAAAATATCTATTATATAAAGAGTTAGAATAATCAGCTTCTTCATCCTCTTTTTTTATTATATTATCTTGTGTTCCTAAAACTAAAGGAGTATATTCTACTTTTTGAACTTTTTCATAATTTTTTGATTTTTTAGTACTTAAATAAACATCCCCTATTGTCAAAGGCTTAATACTTAAAATATCAAAAACTGAACTTTTTTGTTTTTTAAATATTATAAGATTTTGTTTTGCTCTTGTTAGTGCAACATATAAAATATTTAATTCATCATCAAAAGATAAGGCTTTCTCTTTTTCTAGAGCTTTTTTATAAGAGTTATTATAATACTCTAAATTCTTAATCTTATAATATATATTTTTTAAAAATACATCTTCATACTCAAAAAGAAGAGAACTTCTATCTGCATTTTTTTTCTTAATTCTATCAAGTAAAAATACTGTTTGAAACTCTAAACCTTTTGATTTAAAAATAGTAAGTATTTGAAGCCCTGTTTGTTCGCTATTTAAAATAGAAGCTTCTAACTTGTCAATTTCATATACAAAATCAACTACTGTTTCATAAGCTGCTACTTCTTCTAATAGTTTAATAACATTGTCATCCATTATTTTTAAAGTTGTTGCTATGGTTTTAATAACTTCTTGTAAATTGTTTTTATACAAATCAACTTTTATATTCAAATCATTAAGTGGGGCTTTTCCTATTAGTGCATTTACATTCTCTTTATAAATATCTTCTTTAAAATAAAAATATTTAATCATATTAATAACAGCTTTTACATTCTCTTGATTTATCAATTTTGAAGTCATTTCTGTTGAGATTTTTAGACTTGGGAATTTTTCACTTAAATATGAATACAATGCTAATACATCAGAGTTTGTATAAGTTAAAATTGCTATATCATTACTATTTACACCTTTTTGCATTAATGAAGCAATTTTAGAAGCGATATTTTTAAATTTCTCTTCATCTTCATCTAAAGCTTCATCTTCAAAAACCTCTACATATCCATCTTTATTTATTGATAATTGATCATAATATTCATAGTTTACTAAAGGCTTAAAAAGTGAGTTTACATAATTTACAATATTTTCACATGATCTAAAGTTTGTATTTAAAACTTCTACTTCAATTAAAGGATTAGTTTTTGCAACATAATCAAATAACTCTCTTTTTCCACCTCTGAATCTATAAATTGATTGTTTTGTATCTCCCACATAAAAAAAAGATTTTAATTTTTCATTACTACCTGATAATATCTCATCAATTAATGGTTTTAAAATCTTATACTGCAACAAAGAAGTATCTTGAAACTCATCAATTAAAATATGTGAAAACTTTGAGTCTAATCTAAAATATAAAAACTCTTTATCTATTTTTGTTGATAAAAGTTCATAAACTATATTTGAAATATCATTAAACTCTAAATAGTTTTTTGCTTTATTAAATGAAAACTTAAACTCTTTAAACTCATGGAAAAGTTCAAAAAGTTTACTAAGTGAATATGCAGAACGAAGCTTGTAATAGTTTATTAACTCTTGTTTTAATGCACTAAAATGTGCTTCTAAAACATCTGTACTAAACTTTTTAAAATAGTTATAATCCTTTGCACTCTCTTTTAAAAACCAATTTTTTGTAAGAAGTTCATCAAAAGTTTCATAATCTACTGCTTTTTTAGCAGCATTTGAAGCTATATCACAATTTAGTACAAACTCTTTTATTTTCATGGCATGAACCATGGCTTGTTTTTTTTGTAAAGGAATCAATTTTGCATCAATAGAAACCACATCAATATCTTCATTTTTTTCCAAAAGAAGCTTAAAAAGATCAAATAAAGAGTTAAACTTTTTATTCTCATACCAAGAAAACTCTATTAATTTATCAAAACTATTAAGTTCTAAAGACTGTAAAAATTTATAACTTAATGTTTCTATATCATCTTGTTTTATATCAAAATCATCACTAATTCCTATATATCCACAAAACTCTCTTAATATTTTATTTACAAATTTATCAATTGTAAAAATAGATAAAGTTGCATTTACAAACTTTTTAATTAAAAGATGCTTCTTACCTAAAATTTCTTCTTTTGAAAAACCTGATTGAACTGCAATAGCGCTTAAATAAGCTTCATCATCACCTAAGGTCTGCAAGGTTTTATAGATTCTTTCGCTCATTTCATTTGCAGCTTTATTTGTAAATGTTAAAGTTAAAATTTCACTTGGATTTGCACCTTTTAATAAAAGTGTTATATATCTTACTGTTAATGCAAAAGTTTTTCCACTTCCTGCACTTGCTTTTAATGCTAAATATTGTTTCATAAATTAATAGTACAAAAGAATTCTTAAATTTTCCCCTATATTAATATTAATATTTACTTATTTTATTGTTTTAATGTTATTATTAAGGTTATTATTTTTTTGGGAGTAAATATGCAGACAAAAAATAAGATTATCTTCCTTGTAATTTTTATAACATTCTCTATGTTTGTTTTATTAATTGCAAACTTAATCTATAATTTTAGAGATTATGGAGTAAAAAATATTGATGCAAAAGCTCAAGCTTTAGCAAAAACAATAGAACACTCTTTAACTTCACAAATGGTAACGGGCGTAATTGAAAATAGAGAACTATTTTTAAGTCAATTAGAAGATTTACCAAATATTGATAAGATTTGGTTAAGTAGAGGAAAAGATGTTGTTGATATGTTTGGTATTGGCTTTAACAATGAAATAGCAAGAGATGCAGTAGATAATGAAGTATTGCAAACAGGTCAAACAAAAAGAGTTATTACAGAAAATATCTTTTCAAAAAGTCATTATAGAATTACCATTCCTTACATTGCTACAAGTCAAGGTAAAATTGACTGTATGAAGTGTCATACAAATGCAAAAGAAGGTGATACCTTAGGTGCTATTACTATTACTATGTCTATTGATGACTCAAAAGAAGTAGGTATTACCACAGTTACTCATACAGCAGTAATTGCATTGATTTTAATGCTAGTTATTGTCTTTTTAATTAATTTCTTAATCTCACCATTTTTAAGTCTATTTGATGAGATAAAAAAAGTTATGAATAAAGCTCAAAGTGGTGATTATTCATATAGAGTTGAAAATGCACAAGGTAAAGAGGCAAAAGATGTTGCTTCATGGATTAATGGCTTATTAGAAAAATTAGAAATCACTCTTGATGCAATAGATTCTAAAATATCTATTTTCTTATCTGATAATTTAAGTGAAGAAAAAGATCACTTAATCAATGTAAAAAATACTGTTGATAGATTATCTGATGTTTATAGATTTAGAAAAACAATCGAATATGATGAATCACTTGAAGAGATCTATTTAAGATTGGCTCATGTATTAAAAGATAAATTAAATATCAAAAACTTTAATTTCTTTGAATCTGATACAGTAAATAATAAAATTGAAGTAGTTTATACACAAAAACAGATGTATTGTAATATTGTTGAAACTGGTTGTAGAGCAGATAGAACAAATACTATTATAGACTCAACGCAATTTAAAAATGTTTGTTCATCTTGTGATAAATGTGATGATGTAAACTATTTTTGTATTCCATATTCAATCTCAAATGAGCTTGATTTAGTTGTATCAATCTATACAGATTCTGTAAAAGAGACACAAAGAATAAGAGAAATAATACCATATATTCAAGACTATATTGATTCTGCTAAAACTGTAATAGTAAGTAAAAAACTTATGAATATCCTTGAATTAAATGCAAGAACAGATCCATTAACAGGATTATTTAATAGAAAATATCTAGAAGATTCTATTAGCAAAATTACTGCACAAGCAACAAGAGCTGATATTAAATTTGGTGTTTTAATGGTAGATATTGATCACTTTAAATTAGTAAATGATACATATGGACATGATATAGGTGATAATGCAATTAAAATTGTTGCTGAAACACTTGTAGAAAATACAAGAGAGTCTGATATTGTAATAAGATTTGGAGGAGAAGAGTTTATAGTATTATTATACAATTGTGATGAAAAATCAGTAGAATCTCTTGCTTTAAAAATCAAAGAAGCATTTGCCCTTAAAAAAATTCCAGCTGGTACTACTACAATTTCTAAAACTATGAGTGTTGGAACATCACTATATCCAAAAGATAGTTCTAATATAAGAGATTGTATTAAGTATGCAGATTTAGCTTTATATGAGGCAAAAGAGACAGGAAGAAACAAAGTAGTTGCCTTTAAACCTGAATTATTAAAGCAGTAGAAAAAACAGATCTACTGCTTCTTTTTTCGTTAAGTATATTTTAGTTATAATATTTTTTTTCAAATCATCTTAGGAAATATTATGCAAAAAAAACATCAAAAAGTTCAAGTCTTACTAGATGCAATTCCTCATATAAAAAAGTTTTATGGAAAAACAATTGTAATTAAATATGGAGGTTCAGCTCAAACTTCACCTGATTTACAAGAAAAATTTGCAGAAGATATCGTATTACTTAAATTAGTTGGTATGAATCCTGTAATAGTACATGGTGGTGGGGCAAGAATTTCAGAACTTCTTGAAAAATTAAATATAAAATCTGAATTTATTGATGGTCATAGAGTTACTAGTGAAGAAACAATGAGAGTTGTAGAGATGGTATTAAGTGGAGATATAAATAAAAATATCACTTCACTTTTAAATTATCATGGTGCAAAAGCTATTGGTATTTCAGGTAAAGACTCTTCAATAATAAAAGCAAAACCAAAAGATAATGGCAAATTTGGTTATACAGGAGTTGTTACAGAAGTTAATGGACAACTTATAAATAATCTAGTAAAAGAGGGGTTTATTCCTGTAATTGCCCCAATAGCTGATAGTGCAACTCCTAGTCATCCTGGCTTTAATATCAATGCAGATGTTGCAGCAAGCAAAGTTGCAAGTGCAATTAATGCTCAAAAAGTACTATTTTTAACAGATATCAAAGGTGTATTGGATAAAGAGGGGAATCTTTTAAATTCACTTGATAAAAATGATGTTGAAAAATATAAAAAAGATGGCACAATTGCAGGTGGAATGATTCCAAAAGTTGACTCTTGCATAGATGCTATTTACAATGGTGTTAACAAAGCACATATTATTGATGGAAGAGTTGAACACTCAATTTTATTAGAACTATTTACAAGTGATGGAATTGGTACACAATTTCTTAGAAAAAATGGAACTAATAATGGAATTGACATAGAAAAATTATTAAATGAAATTTAGAGGGAAAAAATGAACTTTATTGAAACAAGAGGAAATGATAAAATAAAACCATGTGAGGTTTCTTTTAGCGAAGCTATATTAAGCCCAAGTGCATCTTTTGGTGGATTGTATGTACCAAAAGAGCTTCCAAAACTTGAAGATGATTTTTTACAAAAGCACTTAGATTGTGATTATAAAAAATTAGCATTTGATATTTTAAAAGCGTTTGAAATAGATATTACAGATGAAGATATAAATGAAGCATTAGCTTTATATGATAATTTTGATGATAGTTTAAATCCTTGTCCTGTAGTAAAAGTAAAAGATGATTTATTTGTTCATGAGCAATACCATGGACCAACAAGAGCATTTAAAGATATGGCTTTACAACCATTTGGTTCTATTTTATCTTCAATTGCAAAGCAAAAAAATGAAAAATATCTTATTTTAGCAGCAACAAGTGGAGATACAGGTCCAGCTGCACTTAATACATTTAAAAATAAAGAAAATATAAAAATAGCTTGTTTATACCCAAATGGTGGAACTTCTGATGTACAAAAACTTCAAATGGTTTGCGAAGATGGAGATAATCAAAAAGTAATTGGAATAGAAGGTAACTTTGATGATGCACAAACTGCACTAAAAAATCTTTTATCTTCTGAATCTTTTAAAAAAGAGTTAGAAAATGACGGAATAAAACTAAGTGCAGCAAACTCTGTAAACTTTGGAAGAATTATATTTCAAATTATTTATCATTTTCATTCATATTTAGAGCTATTAAGACAAGAAGAGATAACTTATGGTGAAAAAATCTATTTAGTAGTGCCAAGTGGAAACTTTGGTAATGTACTAGGCGGTTTTTATGCTAAAAAAATGGGTGTACCTATTGAAAAACTTTTAGTTGCATCAAATGAAAACAATATATTAACTGAGTGGATTAATACAGGGGTTTATGATATTTCAAATAAAAAATTAATTCTTACAAAATCTCCTGCTATGGATATACTTAAATCTTCAAATATTGAAAGAGTAATATATCACTTATTTGGAGCAAAAAGAACAAAAGAGCTATTTGATAGTCTAAATGAAAATAAGAAGTTTGAATTAACAAAAGAAGAACTTGATTTACTTCAAAATGAGTTTTCTGCAATAAATTCAGATGATAATTATGGAAAAGAAATAATAAAAAAATTCATTGATAAAAATTATCTTATGGATCCTCATACAGCAACTTGTTTAAAAGCATATGAAAACCTAAGAGAGAGAAATCTTAAAACTGTTATTTATTCAACAGCTGAATGGACAAAATTTTCACCAACAGTTTTAAATGCTTTAAAAGAAGATAATAAAACTTATGCTGATAAAGATGCTTTAGAGGAAATATCTTCTAAATATAATGCAAACTTACCACAAAGCATTAAAAAATTATTTTCTTCAAAAATTATTCATGATTCAATTATAGATAAAGAAGATATCGAAAAAGAGATAGTAAAGTTTATTAGAGAAGCATAAGCTCTCTAATAACTAAATCTTATAATTTTTGTGTGTAATTTTCTCACAATACCTACATAAATAGTTTCAATTTGACTTGCGTCATTACACTTTAAGAAAATTAACAATATAATAAACAAATTTTATTTTAAAATAAGGAAGATAAATGTCTAACGAAACAAATAGACGGGATTTTCTTGGATACACTTTTGCTGCAGTTGCTGCAGTTGGAGGTGCCGCTTCTTTAGTTGGTATGAAGAAAGCATGGGACCCACTTCCAAGTGTATTAGCTAGCGGATTTACTGAGTTTGATCTTAGTAAAAGTAAAGCTGGTGAGCCAAGTACAATCATGTGGAGAGGTAAGCCGATTTTTATTCTTAAAAAGACTGCTGAAATGGAAGATTCTAAAAGAGACTTAGTAGTTAATGGTGATAGATTTACTATTGCAATTGGATTATGTACTCACCTTGGATGTATTCCAGCATGGAAAAAAGATATGTGGAAATGCGCATGTCATGGTGGGGAGTTTAATGCTAGTGGGAAGCAAACATTTGGACCTCCTCCAAGACCTCTTGATCTGCCTCCGTTTAGTGTTTCTGGAAATACACTTACTTTAGGTGAAGAAGGACCAGAATACAAAGAAATCGCAGCTGCGATGATGGCGTAAGGAGTTAAATAATGGCAAAATTTACAAAAGCAAACTCTGTTGGTGAGTGGTTAGATCAAAGATTAAACACTACTACACTAAACAAAGTTTTAATGACTGAGTATTGGATTCCAAAAGATATTAACTTCTTATGGGCAATGGGTGTATTATTAGCTACTACATTTGGTATTCTTGTAATTTCAGGAATTTTTTTAATGATGTACTACAAACCAGATGTTAATTTAGCATTTGATTCTGTAAACTACACAATTATGCAAGAGGTTGCATATGGTTGGTTATTTAGACACATGCATGGTGTTGCAGCTTCTGTTGTATTTTTAATCATCTATATTCACATGTTAACAGGTATCTACTATGGTTCTTATAAGCAAGGTAGAGAGATGATTTGGATTTCAGGTATGTTATTATTTGTAACATTCAGTGCTGCTGGATTCTCTGGATATATGTTACCATGGGGACAAATGTCTTACTGGGCTGCAATGGTTATTACTAACCTTTTTGGTGGTGTTCCATTTATTGGTGATGCATTAGTTGTATGGATTAGAGGTGACTTTAATGTTGCTGATGCTACATTAACAAGATTTTTTATGTTACATGTATTCTTATTACCTATTGTAATTATGGCTATTATTGTTGTTCACTTTTACACATTAAGAATTCCTCATGTTAATAATCAAGAATCAGAAGATATTGATTTTGATGCTGAAGCTGAAAAGTATTTAAGTGGAAATAAAAAAGAGTCTAAAGTTATTCCATTCTGGCCTATCTTTATTTCAAAAGATTTAGCTGTATTGGGAATCTTTTTAATTTTCTATTTTTATTTAGTATTCTTCCACTATAGTTTTGCAATGGATCCAGTTAACTTTGATCCTGCTGATAATATGGTAACTCCTGCACATATTTATCCTGAGTGGTATTTCTTGTGGTCATATGAAGTGTTAAGAGGATTCTTCTTTGATATTGGACCTATTAAAGCATTTGATATTGGACTTATCGCATTTGGTTTTGCAAATGTTATTTTCTTTATTTTCCCATTCTTAGACAGAGATCCAGCTGTATTACCAGCTCATAAAAGACCTGGATTTAATATTTGGTTCTGGATTTTAATGGTAGATTTAATTGTATTAACTGTATATGGTAAATTACCTCCAACAGGTATAAATGCATGGGTAGGATTTGTATCGGCTACGATATTTATTATTCTATTTTTATTGTTGCCAATTATTACAAAAGCTGATGCTAAAAAGAGAGGTGCATAATGAGAGAGTTAAAAGTATTAATAGTTGTAGTAGTATTTACTCTTATTACTTATTGGGGAGTTGAGCCATTTGCTCATTCGCAAATGCACCCACATGTTGAGCCAGCTGATTATGAGTATAAAGATGTAGATGGTTTAAATGGACTAACAGGAAATGCAACAAATGGTGCTTCTTTAGTTCAAACTAACTGTACAGCTTGTCACTCTATTGAAAAAGAAGGTTTTCCTCCTGTAATGGATGATGCAACTTCTGCTGCTAGCTATGGTGTTGTGCCACCTGATTTAAGTACTGCTGGAAATCTTTATAATGCTGATTATTTAGCTGCATTCATAAAAAATCCTGCAAAAGCCTCAAAAGTTGAGCACAAATTTAAAGATGGAAGAATTCATCCAATGCCAGGTTATGAGTGGATGCAACCACAAGAAATAGCTGATATGGTTGCTTACTTACAATCAATTGCACCTGAAAAAATGACAAATAAAGAAGTATTTGCAGATGCTTGTCAAAGATGTCATGGTATTAAATATGGAGATATGAAAGGTGGAACAATGGCTGCTCATACTCCAAATGAAAATATCAAAGCATATATGGGGAAAACTCCTCCTGATTTATCTCAATATATTAGAAGTAGAGGTGAATCATACTTACATACATTTATCAATAACCCTCAAAAACACTTAGAGGGAACTGCGATGCCAAGAGTTGGTTTAACTCAAAAAGCTGAGCAACAAGTTATTGATTATATGGAGCAAGTTGGAGATTCTAAAAAAGCTGAAAGAGAAGCACTAGGACCAAAATTTTTAATTTACTTAGTGATTTTCGCAATTTTTGCTTGGTTATGGAAAGCAAAACTTTGGAGAAATCTTCATTAGAAGATTTACTTTTTAAACTAAAAGGCCTAGATTATAAAAATCTAGGCCTTTTTTATTACACTGCTACAATTTTACAAAATCTTATTTCAATTTTTTAATTATTAGCTTTTTTTATAAAACTTAAGTACTGTTTAACAGATTAAATAGTAACATAAATGTAACAAAAATTAAAGGGACGAATATGAAGTTAGGAAAAATCGTTTTAGCATGTACATTAGCTTTTGGGATTGCTAGTGCTCAAGATGTTATGCAAAAATCTATGTCTATCATGGAACAAGGGATTACTCAAATTCAACAAGGTTTTTTAAATAACAATATTGAATTAATAAGAAGTGGTTCAAAACTTGTTCAAGATGGAAATAAATTATTTTCTGATAAAAAAGTAATTGCACAATATTTACCAAAAGATAAAAAACACATGGTAAATGTTGCATCTAATGCTTCTAAAAGAATTAGTTTAGATATAAATATTTTAGAGCTAAACTTAGAAGATAAAGCATATTTAAATGCAGCTAATGCATACTCTGATATCTTAAATGCATGTTCAAGATGTCATTCAATAGTTAGAAGTTGGTAATAAAAAAGATAAACTTAAAAGTTTATCTTTTTTAAATAAGTATTTTTGCAGCAACTGCTGTAATTGCAGTTTGAGACTTCAATATTAATTTTGTATTAAAGCCAACAATTTTTTCTTTATCAAACTTATCTATTTCACTACTAGAAAAACCACCCTCACAACCAATTATTATTGTTTTTATATCATCTTTTTTAGAATCTACACTATTTTTTGAAAAATTCAACATATAAGTATTTGGATTTTCTTTAATAAACTCATCTAGACAGTTTGTCAATTCAAGCTTTATAATATCACTTCTTCCACACTGTTGAGAAGAATTAACAAGAATTTTTTCCATCTTCTCAAAATTTAATTTAAAGTTGTTTTGAGAATAATCACAAGGAATAAAAGTAATCTTACTTACTCCAAGTTCATTTAAATATGGAAGTTCTTTTTCTATAGTTTTAGGATCAACTATACACCAAGCAATGTGTAACTGTTTATCAAGTTTTACAATATACTCTTTTTTTGACTCTAATTTTAAAGAAGCACTTTTTCTATCAATTGAAACTATCTTATAAAAATAAAGATAATTATCTTTTAAATTTCTAAATGCAATTTCATCTGATACTTTATGTCTTCTTGCTTTTATTAAGTGTTTAAAATTATCATTCTCTATATTTAAAACAGCCTCTTTTGCATTTTCATGATAAGTAAACTGCATACTTAAAATACCTTTGAAATAATATATACACTAACTAAAACAAGTAGTTCTATAGTATAAATATTTTTTGCATAAGGTATAAATTCTTCTTGAGCTTTTATATCAGTTGATTTAATAACTCTCATTTTTTTATATCTTTTTATTTCAATTACAAGTAAAAAAATTGAAGCTGCTATCATTATAATAATAGTAAAACTAAAACTTCGTGCATATGCAGAAACAATTGCTCCTGTGTACATAATTACCGCATTACTTAAGTGATACACAGGGGTTGTAAGTTTTAATCTTTTTGCTAATTTTATAAAATCTTTAACAAAAATCAAACTGTAAAAGTTAAAAAGTATAATAGCTAAGAAAAAAAAGATTGCATACACATGTGTTGTTACTGCTTCTTGCATAATTTCCATTGTTTATCTCACTTTTAAAAAATTTTGGTATTATAACAAACTTGTCATAAGGTATTAGTAAAGGAAAAAAATGGCTTTAAACGTTAAAGAAGCACTAAGTATTATAGAAAATTTACAAATAAATTTAAATTATGAAATTATACCCATAGAAAAAAGTATCAATAGAGTTTGCACAGATGATATCTTCGCACAATATGCTCTTCCAAAATTTGATAATTCTGCTATGGATGGCTATGCTATTAGATACGAAGATAGAAATAATGAACTTGAAATTATAGATACTATTTTTGCAGGTGACAATAAACATACAGAACTTAAATCTAATACTTGTGTGAAAATAATGACAGGAGCTAGAGTTCCTAAAAATACAAACGCAATAATACCAAAAGAAGAGACAAAAGAAAAAAATAACAAAATAAAAATAACAAAAAACGTAAAAGAGTTTCAACATATAAGATATATTGGTGAAGATATTAGCTTAAATGAACATCTAATAAAAAAAGGTTCTAGGTTAAATTTTGCAAAAATCACCCTACTTTCTTCGCAAGGAATATCACATATAAAAGTATATAAAAAACCTAAGATTGCTGTTTTTGCTTCAGGAGAAGAGTTAAAACTTCATTATGAAAAAATTGAAGATTATCAAATTTATAACTCAAATACCCCAACATTTCTAGCAAGAGCAATTGAACTTGGTTGTGAAGTTACTTTTATGGGACAAGCAAAAGATAGTGTTGAATCAATAAAAGAACTTATTGAGAACTCACTAGAAGCTGATTTGATTATAACATCTGGTGGAGTAAGTGTTGGAGATGCTGATTTTACAAAAGAAGCTTTTAACACACTTGATTTTAAAACTATAATTGATGGTATTTATATAAAACCTGGAAAACCAACTATATTTGGAAAAATAAAAGATACATATATTTTAAATCTTCCAGGAAACCCTTTGGCTTCTGCACTTATTTTTGAAGTTTTTGGGAGAATGATTGTACAAAAATTAAGAGGTTCTAGAAATATTTTTCACAATTATATAATTGGTAAAATGTCAGAACCACTTAAAAATAAAAAAAGAACTACTGTAATTCCTGGTGATTTTGATGGAGAGTATTTTACACCTTCAAAAAAGAGAGCTCCTGGAATGGTAAATGTACTTTCAAATGCTAATAGTATGATAGTAGTAGATGAAAACAATGATGAACTTTTAGAAAATGATGAAGTTAAAATCTTACCAATTAATTGGAAATTCTTTACGGATATAAAAAAGGATTTTATTACAAAATAGTTACCTTTATATTTATCCATAAATAAATTTTAAATAAATTTTACTATAATATAAAAAAATAAATAAGGTTTTTAATGTCTAAAAGAATAAAATATTTTAATTCAATTATTTTTGCTATACTAATTGTGGGTGCAAATTATACAGTTCAATTTCCAATTAATGAATGGCTTACTTATGGAGCAATATTATATCCATTTACATTTTTATTGACTGACATATTAGGTGAGAATTTTTCAAAAAATGATGTTTTAGTTGTTGTGAAGTCAGGTATTGCACTCGCAATAATTCCTACGATTTTAATTGCAGATTGGAGAATTGCATTTGCCTCTATAACAACATTTTTTTTAATACAACAATTAGATGTTTCTATTTTCCATTATTTGAAAGAAAAATATCAAGATAAGTGGTGGCTTAGAAATAATGCTAGTACTATGCTATCTCAGTTATTTGATACAACATTATTTTTCATTCTTGCGTTTAGTTTTGTTTTACCTTTTGATGTTATTATAAAACTTATTGTTGGAGATTATATGATAAAACTTATTATTGCAATTTTAGATACTCCTATTTTCTACATCTTAGCTATAAAATTGAAACTTTTTAGATTTAAGAGAATTTAATGGAATTTACTTCAGAAATACTACAAGCTTTATCTAAGAGAGCATGGAAACTTTCTTGGATTATAGTATTATATGCTATATTATCCCTTTTTATCTGTTTAAATATAATTGTAAATAAAGAGCTTTATTTTTTAGAAAATTTTGTGACATTAGAAAAAAATTATTTAGAATTGCTTAAATTTTTTTCTGAATCATTTCTTTTATCAATTATAATATTTGGTATATTTTATATTTTAAAAGGTGATTCAGATAATGCTTTAAAAAAATCAAGAACAAAATTATATATAAAGATTAAAGAAAGAGTAAGATTAGTTTTTAAATATAGATATAATTTCCCAAAAAACAACTACTCTGATGAAATTAGATTACTTACTGAAAAAATTAAAACATTTAAAAGAAATGATGATATTCACCATATAGATATTTCAAAACTTAGTTTTTCAATTGTAAATGGAATTGATTCACTTTATGCTATATACAAAATCAATGATAATGAAAAAATATTATTTAGTATATGGTACCCAGGTAACTTTATTGCTATTGCTATTGCCTTAAATAAATCATTAACAGTTTTATCAAGAAAAGAAATAAAAAATAAATTTGAAAATACATTAAATTTGGTAGATAGTGTTAATTCAGAAGATGATAGATTATCTGAAAGAGATGTATACTGGTGGTTTGATATAAAATATAATGTAACGGAAGAATTTTTATTTAATAATATAGAAAAAGAACAAATTTCAAGAAAAGTTGCACATATTTTAACTGTAGGATTACCTATTGGATTGGAACTAATGGGATGGAAAGAGAAAAAATAGCTATACTATTTAGTGGTGGACTTGAAAGCACAGCATTAATTAAATATTATAAAAATAAAAAAAAAGATATTACATTAATATACCTATTTTTTGGTTATGTCTGGGAAGATGCAGAGTTTTTTCATGCTAAAAAAATAGCATCTAAATACAAATTAACAATAGCCACATTTGATTTATCAAAAGTAATCAATACAATTCAATTGGGAAATGTAAAAAATTTAAAAGAAAATATTATTCCATTAAGAAATCTTTCTCTTCTTACCTTCGCTTCACTTTTTATTTACAATAAAAATATATATAAACTTGCGATAGGTATTCAAGGCAATTTAGAATATCCTGACACAAGTAAAAGTTATATAAAAGATATTGAAAAACTTATTAGTATTGGCTTATTAAAGAATGACTTTCAAATCGAAGTACCATTTTATGGGAAAAAGAAAGAAGAAATAATTAAAGAATATTCATTACCTTTAGAATTAATATTTTCTTGTACTAATCCTATAAAATATAAAAGATGTCACAACTGTTATAAATGCAAAAAACTTGATTTTTTAATCAAAAAATACTCATAGGCTATTTATGTTATAATTATCGATTTAAACATAATACTCAAAGGATATAAATGAAATTTAGTGGAAAAAATGTACTAGTTACAGGTGCTAGTAGAGGTATAGGTGCACAAATTGCTAAAACTTTAGCAACACATGGACTTAAAGTGTGGATTAACTATAGAA